>Ga0187817_10000098_pt1 | contig 28533 bp, 26 predicted proteins | sample NC_wetland_sal_i_17_FD_132431 | JGI IMG/M metagenome (GOLD analysis project Ga0187817, IMG submission 132431) | Wetland sediment microbial communities from Neuse River Estuary, North Carolina, USA - SO4_2 | ecosystem: Environmental > Aquatic > Freshwater > Wetlands > Sediment | place: USA... | reverse complement strand
GATCGGCTTAGTAAAGGAGCCTCCGCGCGCATCCGCCGGCCCAAAAACGCCGTGTGCACAATGCGACAGATATCGCCCCCCGCAACTGTCAGTATGTTCTCGAAGGATTGACGATATCACGGAGGATTTATGACTTCATGGCGTTCTAAGGCTCTATCTTTATTGTTCGCTCTGATCGCACTTGGCGCGATTGCGAGTACATCCAGCGCGGATTCATGGCACCGCCGCCACCACCACCATCACCATCACCGCTCGGTAGCTCTAGTCGTCGTGCGCTAGGCCGAAAAATCTGGACGACGTCCGGGGCGTCGGGTACCAAGCGGGCCGGCAGGCTTCCCGGTGATTGACGGCCCGCCACACATCCGTAATTCCCACTCTATAGCGGTCCCAGCCCCTCCCCGGGGCTGGGCTAACTGCTGACGCACCCATGGCGCTCGGGAAGTTTTCGGCGGGCAAAGGCAAAAGTGGAATGGGAAACTGGCGGGCGTCGCGGAAGGAATACTCGCCGCGGACGCCGGCGAAAGGCTTGCCGTCCAATTCCGCGTAGGGGTAGACCGAATAGTTGAGCGGATCGCCTTGCTGCGGAGGGTTCAGGCGCACATCGCGCCCCAGAGTGAACATCACGCGATTGGCGTCCGTCGAGCCGAAATAGTAGTCCTTCAATTCCTTGTGCTTCCAGGCCTCCGATGCATCCACGGGAATCCAGCCGGCGCCCTCGACGTAAAACTCCGCCCAGCAATGGTAGCTTGCGATCTGGCCTTCGGTCGATGCGGCGGGCAGCGGAAATCCGATCTCGAACCGCGCCGGAATTCCCGCGGCGCGCGCCATGGCGATGAATAGGGAATGAAAATCGGTGCAGTTGCCGTGCTTCGATTGGCAGGTCCAGAGCGCGTCGCCGCGCCCCCAGTCGCTGCCGTCGTGGTCGTAGCGCATGGTGGAAATCACGTAGTCGTAAATTTTGCGCGCCTTGTCGAGCGGCAGCGTCGCGCCCTGAGTTTGCTCGCCGGAAAGCTCGGCGATCGCGCCATCGGTCGGCACGAGCCGGTCCGCTTGCAAAAATCGCGCGGTCGTGGCGAGCGCCGGGACGGGCGCGTCGTTCACCGACGCCACGTCCACATGGTGCTCGAATCGCGTCGCACGGAATGAAATGCGGACGTCAAACGGCTTCCTGCCGCGCACGCCGGCGATCACCAAATAGGCGTAGCGATTCCCATACTCGGCCTCGCGGCGAATGCGGTACGCCACGGGGCTTTCGATCCGCAGCGACGCGACCGATTGGTACGCATCTTCATACGGCAAGGGAATCCACAACCTGAGCGTACGCGCGCCGGCGGGCAGCGCCGGAACGTGCGCCACGTAAACAAAATCGAAGCTGCGCGAGCGCGCGGCCTCGGCAGCCGCGAGCGAAGTGGCAGGCGACAATTTTCCAGCCGCGAAGAGCGCCAAACTGGAAATTACGATTGTGAGCAGCGGAATGCGTTTCATCAGCGGGCCCCTTGAGAAAGGGATATCTTGCCATTGCGGACGAAGGAGGTAAAGGAAGGAGAGGAATCAAAGGAGGCATAGGAAGCAGAGGAGGCAAAGGGAAAAAAGCGGAAGAAGCCGGTGATGGCTCGCGCTGTACTAAGCGGCGACGCTGGGATTCTTCGGCCATCTCCGGTTTCAGGAGTCCGGTGGACTCCACCGGAGTCCAGACACCGGACCTCGTCGGATGGCCTCAGAATGACGGCGGTGATTTGGGTCGTGCGAGACTAAAGGCAAAATTGCGGAAAATGCGGGTTCGGGATGACAATTTCGGAGCGGGCGGGGCTACGTTTTTACAGTCCTCACCTTTTCCAGCTCTTCGGCGACTTCGGCGGAAGTCAGCAGGCCCTTGCGGGAAAGCACGCGGACGACGGCTTCGAGCGCTTCGGCCGTTCCGGGCCCCGATGAATTCGAAGCGGCGAACGGCGCTTCCCCCGCCGCGCCGGGAACGCGGCTCACATGCGGCGGGAGCACGCCCAGCGGCTGCTCGACGACGGGCGGAACGAAGGCCCTCAGCTTCTCGAAATCCACGGGCGCCATTCCGGTGAACTCGACGCCCATGCCGAGCCCGCCCTGCATGAAAACCACCTTCCCCGAAACTTGAATCAGCTCCCCGCCCGTGTCCATGGAAATCTCCACGGCGGATTCGAGCGGCAGCGGCGCGAGCATCTCGACGTAACAGCCGCCGAGCGAAATGTCGCGCACCTTCGCGGGAAGCCACAACGTGTCGCCCTCGAGCGCGACATGCGCTTCGAGCACGCAGCTTCGGCGCGGGAACCGGCGGCGATTCGCGCCGGTCCACGAAGCCGGCGTGGCGAGCGTAGCAACCGCGCTGGCTGGGGCGGGACTGGACGCTGCCGCCGAGCCGCCAGCCGTTCCCTCGACGGCCGCCGCGTAGGACGCCCAAGTGGCGGCGGGTCGCGTCTCATCAAACGTATCCTTCTCCCATCCCTTCGGAGGCGTGGGCCAGATATATTTGCCCGGCTCAAGCGCGCGCACTCCCACGCGCCGTGCGCTCGGGTCTCCGGCTTTCCCGACCCACGCGACGGAGAAAAAAGCCTTCTGGCGCTCGCATTCAATTTCGATTTTTTGGCGCGGTTCGACGAGGTCCGCCAGCCCTTTCAGGCTCGCGCCGGAATAGCTGATTTCATGGGTTTCCGCGGCCACCGCAAACGGACGGCCTTGAGAATCCTTGCCACGGACCAGGACTGGAATCGAAGCGACGATTCGCTGCTCGCTGCGGCGTCCCATCGAAACTCCTAAACGACACGCCTAGCTAGTGCAAACCGCCTGTCTCGGAGAGGTAAAGCAAGAGTAGAGCGGGCGCGCGCGGGCGTCAAGCGCCCGAAGGATTTGCATGCCAGATGAGTAACGCGGGAACGTCCCGCACGGGAAGGCTAATCGGATTCTTGAAGGGTCTTCAGATGGGCTTCGAGGGCGGCGCAATACTCGCGACCGGCATCGAGCTCAGCTTGCAGCTTTTTCACCAGGAGTTCGAGGCGGCGAATTTCACTACGCAACTTATGGACTTCCGCCGAGGCCGGCGGAGCGGCGGAGGCCGCCGGGCGATGAGCCGCAGCGGCCGGGCTCGACACTTGCTGCCGCGGAGACGCTGCCGCCGCAGGAGCGTGCGCGGCGGTCGCGCCCGGCGCATCGCCTCCGAACAATCCTGCCAATGTTTGGCCCGCCAAACTGTGCACGGGAGCTGGCACCTCTCGCTCTGCCGCAGCGGTTCCGGCGGAAACAGCGGCGGGTTCGGCTTCCGTCGTGCTCTCGCCCTTGGGATAGAGCAGATTTTTCACGCGGACGATCAAATCGTGCGGCTGAAATGGCTTCCGAATCAGCTCATCGGCCTTCACGGCCATGGCGCGCTCCGCCACGGTGCGGTTCACCACGCCCGACATCAAAATCACGGGCGTCTTGCCGAATTGCTCGTGCTCCTTGATGAACTGGCAAACCTCGTAGCCGTCGCGATCGGGCATGATCACGTCGGTAATCACGGCGTCGGGCGCGGCATCGCCAAACTGCGCGAGCGCCGTGGCCGCGTCGGGACAGGTGATGACCTGAATGTTTTCGTTGCGGAAGGCGATCTTGATGACCTCGCGCATGGTGGCGCTATCGTCAATGAAATAGACGGTGGGCGTGCGCGGAGGCGCGAGAGTGTGCGTTTCGCTCATGACGGCCCCTTCTCCGCCTCTTCGCGCTTGGTCTCGTCGAGATCGCGCATGGCATCGAGCATCAGGTCCGTGGCGCTGCGCAGCACGGTACGCTGCGCGGCCGTGGCGCCGTAGACAAACTTGTAGACTCCGCCCTCGGCATCGTGGCAGGCGCGCACGATTTGCATCACGGCTTCATCGCCGAAAAGCGCGCCGCATTCCGCGTGGGTGATTTCGCCACCTTCGATAAAGATGAGGCCGTCGGCTTCGTCGGCGTTGATGTGCAGCGAACCCGTCTGGCGCGCGTGCCCGAGCATCTGGATGACGCCGGGAAGATCGAGATGCGAGAGGCTGCCGGTCAGCTCCGTTTCGGCGCTCGAAAGCATTTGCGTGGGCTGGAAGCCGTCCTGGCGGCTCATCAAGAAGCTGCGGATGTGCGCGGCGGTGTCGGCGGGGGGACGGCGGCGGTCCACGAAATCGTCGCAGCCGGCGCGATACGCTTCGAGCAGAGCCTGGTCGCCACCCGAGCCCACGGCAATCAAGGGAATGCCCGCCGTCTTCGGGTCCGCGCGCAAGATCGGCGCCATTTCGAGCGCGCCCATCTCGCGCAGGTTCGTGGCGCACAAGATCGCCGCCGGAGTGTTCCATTCGATCATGGTCAGCGCGTAGGCCGCTTGCGCGGACGTCACCACCTCGAAACCTTGCTGCTTGAGCGCGTCGGTCAAGCGCTTCGAGAAATAGACGTTGCTGTCTATCAGCAGGATCTTCGGCGCTTCGGGCAATCCCGTCATCGGTGCGCCTCTCCCTGAACTGCTTGGGCCGCCGCCGCACGCGCCTCGATCAGTCCATCGAAGTCCAGCACCTCGAACGATTCTTCTCCCACGCGGAGCGCCCCCAAAACCGATTTGTCGCGTATATCGGGCGCGGAATCCGCCGGGCGCATTTCGCCTGTCGCCAGTTCGCACTGGCCCTCGACGGGAATGGCGCTCAATTCAGCCGCGCCGTCAAATTTGCGTTCCGCGACCAAATAAAAGCTCTGCCCCGAAACTTCTTCCTCCGCCGATGCGGAGTCGTACACCGGCACGATGTGCCCGCGGCGCACAATCACGCCGCTCACGCCCGGCGTGGTGTGGGGGAACACGTGCAGCCGCACCGTAGGCGCCATCTCCGCGACGGCTCCCGCGGGCGTGGCGAGCCGCCGCTCGCCCATGCGCAGCAGCACGAACGAGCTTGCGCCGGATGTTTGCGTGGCGCTCACGCCTGTACCGCTCCTTCCATTTCACGGCGCGCCGCGGCGGCCGCTTTTTCAGCCAGCTCGAGACGGGCGAACTCGTCGGCGGTCAGAAACCCGCCCGGCTTCGCCACGGGAATCACTCGCTCGTCCACATACGCCAAGCCGCGGTACCAAGCGCGCTCTTCCCCGGTGAACGCGCGCGGCAGCGGATGCACGGCGGAGATTTCGGTCATGCGCTCGATGCGGTCCACGAGCACCGCCACGCGCAATTGCCGCAGGATCAGCACCAGCGACGGCGGCGTGGGCGGCAGGCCGAAGTGCGCGCCCGCATTCACGATGTAATACGTGCGGCGGTTGCGTTCGATGGTATGCCGCACCTTCGGAACCTCCGGCTCCTCCAGTTCCGTCGCCGAGCCCGCCAAGCTATCCGCGCTGCGGATTTCCTGCACGGCGGCGGCGGCGATGGCGAACATGCGGTTCGCCACCGAAAACAAGATCACCGCTTCGATGCGGCGCGACGGCCGCGGTTTCGCCGGATTGTGGCCCGCAACTTTCATCGCACTCCCGCCGGAGCAAAGCGGTTGAGTTTGGCCACGCGCCTCTCGATGGCCGCGCTGATGTCATCGAGCGCGAGCACTTCGTTCACCGCGCCCGTCTTGATCGCTTCCGCAGGCATTCCGAAAATCATGGAAGTGGCTTCGTCCTGGGCCACCACGTATCCGCCCGCCGATTTCATCGCCAGGACGCCCTTGGCGGCGTCTCCGCCCATCCCCGTAAGGACCACGCCGATGGCCAAAGCGCGCACATACTCAGCGACCGATTCGAAGGCCATATCCGCGCTCGGGCGATAGCCCTCGATGCGTGCGCCCGCATCAAGCGAAATCTTTCCGCCGGCCGTCAACCGCAAATGATGAGATCCAGGGCACAGATAGACCATTCCCGGCTGCACGGCCTCGCTCGGCTCCGCCTCCTTCACAGGCAGCGAAGCGACTTCCGCGAGCTGCACCGTGAACTGTTTCGTGAAGGCCGCGGGCATGTGCAGCACCAGGATTACGCCCGCCGGCAAATCCTTGGGCAATCCGGCCACCACGCGCATCACCGCCGCAGGCCCTCCCGTGGAGGCCGCGACGGCCACGATTGGGAATTTCCCCGCGCTCTGCAACCCCGAAGCCGCGCCTCCGGAGAGGCGCGCCGCCGCCGAGATCGGCGCGTGAGGCATGGGCAGTTTCGACATCGTCGCCGTGCGCACCACGCGGACTTTGGCCGCCATCTTTAGCTTCCGCGCCAGCTCTTCGCCGACGCGCTTCATATCCAAATCCACGCCGCTCGAAGGCTTGGGAACGAAATCTATCGCGCCCAACTCCAGGGCTTTGAGAGTGCTGGCCGCTCCGTCGCGCGATTCCGAGCTGACGATCACGATGGGCCGGGGATTTCGCGACATGATCAACTCCGTTGCCTGCAAGCCATCCATGTGCGGCATGTTGATGTCCATGGTGATGACATCGGGCGAAAGAGTTTCGGCCAGCGCCACTGCGTCCCGACCGTCGCGCGCCTGCCCCGCCACCTCCATCTGCGGATCGGAATTGATGATCTCCTGCAGCACTTTGCACATGAATGCGGAGTCGTCCACGACCAGTACGCGCAGCTTCTTGTTTGGTCCCGGCGTCATATCAATCTCGCCGCAGCGGCGCATTCTCCACGCCCCGCCCTTCCGTCATGTCCGCCCCGATCAATTTCTCGACCGTCGAAATCAACTGATCCTCTTGCACCGGCTTCGTCAAGAAACCGGCCGCTCCTTCCTTCATCGCGCGATCGCGGTGCTTGGCGCCGGCGCGCGACGTGACCACGAGTACCGGAATCCCGCGCGTGGCCGGATCCTGGCGCAGGTGCGCCATCAATTCGTAGCCGTTCAAACGCGGCATTTCGAGATCGGTGACCAGCAGATGGCAACCCACCTGCGCGATAATTTCCGTGGCCTCCAAACCATCCGAAGCAAGCTCGACGCGATACCCGGCCTTCTCCAGCATCCTGCCCACGAATTTGCGGACGCTGATCGAATCGTCCGCCACGACGATCACGCGCTCGTCCTCAATTTCGTCCACGGCTTCCGACGGAATGCTGCCCGCGGCGACCGCCTCTGCTCCCGGCGCGAAAACTCGCGCCGCGGGAGACGCAGACGAGAGCGCGTGGCGCTCGGAGGAGTCCGCAGAAACCAGCCGGTTCAAATCAATCAGCAGGATCAGGCTGCCGTCGGAAGCAATCGTCGTCCCGGGGAAGAGCTTCAGATTGCGCAAGTAATCGCCGAGGTTCTTGATGACGATTTCGTCCTTGCCGAGCACCTCTTCGACCACCACGCCCACCTGTTTCCCCGCCACCTTGACGATCACCATGTGGAAGTAGCCGTTGATCGGCTCGATGGGCGGCAGGCCGAGGTGCATATCCAGGCGCACGGTCTCCGTCACCACGTCGCGCACACGCGTCAGCAGCTTTCCGCCAACGTCCTCGATTTCCTCCGGCTTCAGACGGCGAATTTCCTCGACCACGGCCAGCGGCAGCGCGAAGACGGAGGCGCCGCAGCGCACGAAGAGCGCCTGCGAAATAATCAGTGTCAGCGGCACTTTCACGGTGAAGCAAGCGCCCTGGCCGGTCTCAGAGCGCACTTCGATTTCGCCATTGAGCGCATGCACGTTGGCGCGCACCACGTCGAGACCGACGCCGCGTCCCGCAAGTTCGGATGTGGAAGAAGCAGTTGAAAACCCGGGCTGGAAAAGAAACTCGCGCAGCTCGCGCTCCGTCAGCTCCGCCGCGGCTGCCGCCGACATCACGCCCGACGCCACTACCTTCTGGCGCACAGACTCGTAATCAATTCCTCGCCCGTCGTCTTCGACTTCGATGAAGATGTGATTGCCGCGGTGATAGGCGCGCACCATCACCTGGCCCTTCTCCGACTTCCCGGCGCGCTGGCGCGCCTGTGCGTCTTCGATTCCGTGCGCCACGGCGTTGCGGACTAAGTGAATCAGCGGATCGGAAATGTGCTGGATGATGTTGTTGTCGAGCTCCGTCTCCGAACCTTCGAGCGTCAGCTCGACACGCTTCCCCACGGCCTTTGCCGCGTCGCGGACGGTGCGCGAGAGCCGCGTATAGAGGTTGCCGATGGGCACCATGCGCGCGGCCGTGATTTCATCCTGCAGGTTGTGCGCGAGCTTCGTGAACTCGTCAATGTCCGTGTCCACGCGCCCCATGAAGCCTTCGAGCTGCGTCAGCACTTCGGTGACGTCCGCCGAAATTTCGCCCAGCGACCGCGCCAAAATGTTGAAATCGTCGTAGCGGTCCATCTCGAGATCGCTGAATTCCAGCAGGTCGTTGGAGGTGATCGCGGTCAGCCTCTCGATGCCCCCGCGGAACGTATCCATCTGCGGCGCCGCCGCTGCCGGCACGAACGTCGAGCGGATCGGGCTGAACTCGTGCTTTTCCTGAAATTCCGAAATTTTCCCGGAGAGCCGCCCCTTCGAGAAGCCCAGCACCTCGACGAGTTTCGACAGCTCCGCAAGCCGCCCTAGCATCCGCGTGCGGTTGATCACCAGTTCCCCGACCGCGTTCATCATGCGGTCCAGCCGCTCGAGCGAAATGCGCACCGACTTAGCCTGCGGCAATCCCGCCGCCGCGCCGCGTCGCTGGGCCGCTGCCGCCACCGCCGTGTCCGCCGCTTCCGGTTCCTTCCCGGCGGCCGCCTCAGCCTCCGCCGCTTCCTCCGCGGGCTCTTCCGGGGCCAATTCCGCGATTCGCGCCAGCAACGGGTCCACCGCCGCGGCCATTTCGGCCGGGCTCGGCCATTGCCGGTGCAGGAACTTCTTCAGCACGTCCACGGACTGCAAGCACAAATCCACGATCTCCGCGCTCGGCTGCAACGCGCTGTCGCGCATCCGCCCGATCAAATCCTCCACGCGATGCGCCACCGCCGACAGCCGGTGCAATCCCACCTGCGCGGCGGAGCCCTTCACCGTGTGCATCGAGCGGAACAGCCGGTTGATCTCTTCCGGATTGGGATGTCCTTCAAGCGCCAACAAACATTCCGTCACTGATTGCAGATGCTCTTCGGCCTCGGGAATGAAAAATTCCAGCACCTCGTAGGGCACTTCCTGATCCTGCGGCAGACGTTCGGCAAACGAGGGCGTTGCGCTCCCCTCCGGCGCAACTTCGCCCGCGCCGGACTCCTCCGCTGCGCCGCCCGCGGCCGCCGCCGGCGCAGTCGGAAATGCAAACGCGTAGCGCTGCTTGAACGCGGCGATGTCCGCCTCCGTTTCCATGCCCGTCGCGCTGACTTGCAACAGATCGAATTCCAGCACGGTGATGGCGTCGGAAAGGAACTCGGTGAGCGGCCCATACATATCCGCGCCCAGCTTCGCGTTCATGGCGTAGTGGAAGATGTGCGCCATCTTCCCGGCCACTTCGGAAAAGAGCGGAAATCCGTAGCTCGCCGACGTTCCCTTGAGGGTATGCGCCGCGATGTAGAGCTTTTCCAGGTCCTCGGGCTTGGTCTGCGGCTCTTGCACGAGGCCGGAATACTCCCGCAGATATTGCAGGTTCTCCGACGCCTCCTGCAAAAACAGTTCGAGCGATTCCCTGCCCGCTTCGTTCACAGACTTCCCTCCGCCAGCACCGGCGCACGCGCCGGTTCCGCCGCCGCGCCCGGCTTGCGATACAACCGGCAATCCCCCATCACCAGGGCCTCGAATTTCACCGGAGCCTTCCCCAGCGTCTCCGCATGGCCCAGCAGGAAATAGCCGCCGGGCTCGAGCGCGTCATAAAACCGCCGCACGATGGCCATCCGGTGCTCTTCGCTGAAATACATCAGCACGTTCATGCAGAAAATGCAGTCGAACTTGCCCACGTACACCGGCTCGAGCAAATTCATCTGCGCGAACGAAATCATGCGCCGGATGCGCGGCCTTACCTGAAAGCCGTGCTTCACCGGCGCGAAATAGGTCTCCACCTGTCCCAGCGACACTTCCTGCAGGCTGCGCTTGGAATAGACTCCCCGCTCGGCGTGGCGCAGCGCGCGGCGGCTGATGTCCGTTGCCAGGATCTCGATGTCCCAGGCTTCGGCGAACTTCAGCGTGTCGCATACGGTGATCGCCGCGGAATACGGCTCCTCGCCCGTCGAACAGCCGGCGCTCCAGACGCGCAGCGTCCGCGGATTTTCCCAGAATTTTTTCTCTTGCAGCTCGGGCAGGATTTTCTTTTCCAGCGCCTCGAAGATGGCGGGATAACGGAAGAAAGAGGTCTCTTGCGTCAGCAGCCGCTCCAACAACGCTTCGTATTCGGCGATCGAGCCGCGGACCTGCCGCAGCAAATCGGTTCCGCTGCCGAGGCTCTTTTCTTCCATGTGCTCGCGCACGCGCGTCGAGAAGAATCTCTCCCGCGATGCGTCGAAGAGGATGGCCGAGCGCTGCTCGATCAGCGCCCGTATCTCGTCGAGTTCCGCCTCGCTGAGCCTCGCGGTCGTGGATGGCTGCGGTTTCATCTTCGGCGCGCCCCTTTAGTCTGCGGGTCCCAACAGAACCACGCTTTGCGCCCTTATCGGTGCGCTGCCACGGGCGCCGCCGGCCGCCCTTCTTCTTCCGTCTGCGCGCCTCGCGCCGAGGGTGAACGAAACTGCGCCAGCGCCTCGTTGAGCTGCTCCGACAGCTTCACCATGTTGCCCACGGTGGCCGCCGTCTGACGCGCGCCCTGGGTCGTCTGGCGCGTGATGCCGGAGATGATCTGCATGGCGTTGGCCACGCCTTCCGTGCCGCGCACCTGCTGCTTCGAGGCCAGCGAAATTTCCTGCACCAATTCCGCCGATTGCCGCACCACGCTCGAAATTGCCTCGAGCGCCTTTCCGGCCTGATCGGCGAGGCCGGCTCCAGCCTCCACTTCGCGCGTGCCTTCCTCCATCACCACCACGGCTTCGTTCGTCTCCGCCTGGATGGCCTTGATGAGCGCGGCGATGTCCTTCGTCGCGCTGCGGGAGTGCTCCGCGAGCTTGCGCACTTCGTCCGCGACCACGGCGAATCCGCGGCCCGCTTCGCCGGCGCGCGCCGCCTCAATGGCCGCGTTGAGCGCCAGCAGGTTGGTCTGCTCGGTGATGTCGTTGATCACGTTGATGATTTCCGAAATTTCGAGCGAGCGGTCGCCGAGCGATTTGATCTTCTTCGACGACGCTTGCACCGAGGAACGGATGCGCTGCATGCCTTCGAGCGTATCGCGCACGGCGCGGTTGCCCTGCTCAGCCGCGTCGAGCGCACGGCGGGCCGCTTCCGCGCTGGCCTCGGCGTTGTTCGACACCTGTTTCATCGAGACCGTGAGCTCTTCCACGGCCGACGAAGTGTTGGTGATTTCCTGGTCCTGCTGCGTCGCGCCGGCGGTCATTTCGTCCGCCGACTCGAGAATCTGGTTCGCGCTCGTGCTCACGTCAATCGCGGCCTTGCGAACGCGTTCGAGCACTTTGGTGAAGTTGTCCAGCATGAAGTTCACCGAGTCCACCACGTTGCCTAGCGCGTCGCTGGTGACCCGGCCGCGAATGCTCAGGTCGCCGCGCGCCACTTGGTTGATGGTGTTCAGCAAATCGGTGATGCTGCGCTGGAGCGAGTCCTGCGCCTGCTGGTTCGTCACCGCGTGCGCCACCTTCGCGGCGCTGCGGTTGAAGTTCTCGGCGATGAACGCGAATTCGTCATTGCCTTCGATCTCCGCCTTCGCGCGCGCGTCTCCCGCCGCCAGCCGCTCGGAGAATTTCGTCAGCTCATCCACCGGCCGCAGCACGCGCTTGCTCACCACGAAAATCAATAGGAGCAGCGCGGCCAGCGCCAGCCCGACGCCGATCAGCAGCGGGCCGCTCGCGCTGCCCGGCAACGACGCCGCGTCCAGCAGCGAGAGTCCTCCCGATTCCCTCCCGGCGTGATAGCCGAGGGCCAACGCCCCAAACAGAGTTGCCGCGGTCCAGAAGACCAGCAGCCATATTGTCGTGCTCAATCGTGACTTCATAACTTCCTCCCAAATTTCGTCCGCGCTTTTTTCACCCCGTTGTAGCCATTGCCTTCAGATCACCGGAACCGGAAACACCTCCGCCAAACGCCGTAAATCCACGATCAACGCCAGACGGTCTTCGTGCCGCAACATTCCCCGGCAGTGCGGCACCTCGCCCGGCGTCTGATCCACCAGCGACTCCTCCGTCACCGAATACGTCCCGATCACTTCGTCCGCCGCGATGCCCAAGCGAAAATCCTCGCGGTTCGCTTCGCCTTTCCACGATGCCACCACCACCTGTTTCGGCAAGAGGCCCGGCCGGCGGCCCTCCGTGAACGCGATGTCCATCAGCGGGACGATCGTTCCGCGCAAATTGAAGATGCCCATCAAAAACGACGGCGCCAGCGGCACTCGCGTCACCACCGGCCAATCCACCACTTCCTCCACCTCGAGCACCGAAAGGCAAAATCGCTCGCGCCCCGCGCGAAACACGCAGTATTGCCGCTCCGGCTGCCGTTCCTCGGCTTGCGTTTCGCTTTCGAGAAACGCGCCCGCGTCGGCGTCCGCCAGAACCCCCGCGTTTTCCCGCTCGTTCAGCATTCGGCAAACCTCTTCACAGCGTTGATAAGCTCGTCCGGCGTAAACGGCTTCGCCACGTAGCCGTTCGCGCCCTGCTGTTCGCCCCAATAGCGGTCGCTCGGCGATGTTTTCGACGTCACCAAAATCACCGGGATCTTCGCATACGGCTCGTGGCTCTTCAGTTCGCGGCACACCTGAAAGCCGTTCCGCTGCGGCATTACCACGTCGAGCAGAATCACGTTGGGCCGCTCTTCCTCGATGGCCTCTTCCACCTTCATCGGATCGGAAATGCCTACGGAGAGAAATCCTCCCTGCTGCAGGACCGATTGCAGCAGCCGGATTTCCGCCTGCGAATCGTCCACCACCAGCACCTTCTTCATAACCGCCTCCTACCGCACACGTCCGATATCACCTGAGAACTGCAACTCCACGGCCACCTGCCGTTGCCCTGTTCATTCTTGCGAACAACATGCCAACTCGTTGTTTCTAAGCCAGTTACAAGTCGCGATATCTCGGCTATCGCCGGCCCACGGCGCCGTGAGACACTCCCTCCGTCTCAGCCTGAGATTCCTTCTCACATACCCTCATCTCGCTTGCCAGCGATGAGAATCTCTGCATGATCTCGTTGAGCCTCAGTCCCATGGTGTGAATGGTCTTAAGCTGCTCCCGGCTTTCCGCAGAGGATTGCCCCGGTTCGAGCAAGAGCAGGTCGGCGTTGCCAAGCACCGATGTGAGCGCATTGTTCACGCTGGGGCGCATCTCAAGCATGTAACGCCCAAGGACTGCATGCCGCTCGGCTTCCATTGCGAGCCGTTCCGCCCGTTGCGCCCGCTCCTGGGCCTCGACGCGCCGCAGCGCCTCGGTCGAGATCAAAAGCAGTGTCCCCACATAACCATCCTGGCGCGGCACGACCAGCAGGTTCGGGTATTGCGCGCGCAGTGAACTCGCCTCCCTTTCGTCCGCCACGACGCATACCGCCGGATTTGGCCGTGCGCCGAGCGACGAAAGCACCGAAGCCAGCTTCCCCTCCCGCACCGGCCCCACCATCACGAGGTCATATCCCGCGCCGCTCGCATCGCGCCACACGGCGCTCGTCGCCAGCGTGATTTCCGGAATATGCTTTTCCGCTTGCCAACGCGCCCGCACGGCTCGTGCGAACTCCGTGTCGTCGGAAACAATCAATACGCTCGTCTGATGCACTGCTTCTCCCAAGGTATCCGGTACGTCTGCGCCTTACGGATGCAGCTTGTCCGCTTCCTCGATGAACGCCAGCAGCCGCTTCGTGCTGATTCCCAAGTTCACCGCTGCTTCCGTGTTCTTCGACTGCTTCGCATGCTCCACCCGCCCCTGAAAATAGGAAACTTCCCGCCGCGCCAAGACGAGTGCCGAAGCCAGTTCGTTCGAGTTTCCCGAACGCTTCCGCTCGTCTATGCCCACCGCCAGCAGCGCCCGCGCGACCACGGCGCGCCGCAGGTCCTCCGATTCCTGGCTTCCCTCGCTGACGAACGCCGTCACCTCCCAGGACGAAAGCAGCACTTTCGTATCCCGCAAGACCACGGTGGACATCGAGCGTCCCCGCGATGGCGGCGCGGCAATCAACTGTTCCCAGATCGTTTCGAGGCACTTGTCCGTTTCCGCCGAGCCTGTCGGCTGCGCCTGTGGAATCGCCGTCTTGGGCTTTCCTGGCGGAACTGCGGCCGGCTTCGACGGTGCCTCGGCAGCCGGAGCAGGTGCCTTCGCGCGTGGGGGCGTGGATGGTGCCACTGGAGGCGCCACTGCCGCATCCGCGGCTCGCCCGTTCTTCGCGGGCTTCTCTTCTCTCTTTTCTCCGCTCGACGGGCGAGCCGCCACGCTCTTGCTTGCTTCCGTGGCTTTGGTTGCGGAAGCTCCGATCTCACCCTCCGGAGCAAAAAACGACGCAAGTTCTCCCGTATTCGGGAAAATCTCTTCCGCGGCCGTTGACGCGCTCCCTCGCGCTTCTTCCAAATCCGCCCGCAGCGCGAGCAATTGTTCGAACGCCCGCGACACGGAGCTTTCCGTGTAATCTTTTTGAAACGGTTGCCGCCAGGTTTGGCAAAACTGGCGCAGCCGCACCGTCGTCTCCGCCGCCGAGAATCCCGCGCGCCGGCAATCCACAGTCTTCACGCCGAGCATATCCAGCGCTTCCACGGCTTCGCGCGCCGCGCTCAAATCCGCGTGCAGCAACCGAATAAACGCCCGCCGAAGCAAGAAATTGAACCGGCAAAACGCCGTCAGCGCCCCCGGCTCGTAGAACCGCGGCCCGGCCGACTCCTTCAGCAAGCGGCCCTGTTCCAGCAAGCCGTCCTCCATCATGTCGCGCAAGCTATGGCAGCGCGCGAGGTCTTCGATGATGTTGCCCAGTTGCCCGCACCATTCCGGCGGCGTCGCGCTCGCCTCCGGCAGCACGGGCTTCAAGATTCGCGCCACGTCGCTCAGCTTGCTTTCCTGCCGGCACAGTTCCTCCGGAGCGCACAACGCGAAATACTGCACCAGCAGCAAGTCAATTTTGTCCCGGTCGGTGGTGACCTTTTCCGGTTTGCGCAACTGCCGCTTGGTGAACGCGCGCAGCGCGCCTTCGCTGGCGTTCAGCGTCTCGGGAGGAAGCTGGCGGATTTGATACGCCCGCAGTTGCTCGTCAATCGAATCGAGCCATTTCAAATCGCGCTCGAACACGCTCCGCGTGGGCCGCGTCGGCGGCAGTTCGCCCGCCGCGTGCGGTAGGGGCGCGAAATTGAATTGCGTCGCCAGCGCCGCATAGAGCGGATAGGCCAGCCGCGCCTCGGTCCATTGCTCCGCGGCTTGCGCAAGGCTGCCGCCGTTCGGAGCCGCTTTCTTGGCTCCGCCCGTGGATTCCATCACCGAATTGGCTGTTTTTGTGGTCATGGCTTGATGATCCAGTTCTCCACTTCGTCCACGAACCGCGCCGCCACCGCCTTACGCCCGCCGTGGTAACGCACCGCCACCACCGTAGCCCGCGCGTCGAGCGATCCGTCCGAGTTCGTTAGCCGCACGGCGTCCTCGAATTCGAGCGGCAGCTCCGACGCGAATACCACCTCGCGCGCCGTGCCGAATTCAATCACCGTCTGCTCCTGCAATCGTTTGCGCCCCGGCGTCGCCGTCGTCACCTGCACGGGAATCCGAACCGGCGATGCCCCGGGAAAAAGTTGCGCCAGCTTCTCCACGCATGTATGTCCTGTCCAAATCGAGACGATTCCAGCTTCACGCGACACAAGGCCCCCAGAGATGCTCGCTCTACAGCAGGCAAGGTTTTGCACGGCGAAGTCCAAAGGGATCTCGCGCGAAGTGAATGCTAACTCGCTGACTTATCGGTAATTAGATAACGGCGCCCGGCGGCGCATTGCGGCTGGCGTCTCAGGCTGACACAAATTCGTCTCACGCGCGCCGCCAAAAGGCGGTGAAACAGCGATCGAGCCGCTCCCGGCCTTTGAGGCTTAATGCGTGCTTTCAACGAGCTGCTTTGACGCCGGGTGGAGGGGGATGTTGTAGCGTTTCAGCTTCCGGTAGAGGGTCGCGCGGCTGATCCCGAGCATCCTGCCAGCCACCGCTTTATCGCCACCAGCCTGTTCGAAGACGCGGAGGATGGTGATGCGCTCGAGATCGGCGAGCGCGGTGGTGGAAAGCGCAGCCGCGTCCTCCGATGCCATGCCTGAGTTTTGCGGCACGCGAATCGTGGGCGGTAGGTCCCCCACGTCAATGGTGCGATGGTCGCCGAGAGCGACCGCGCGCGCGATGCAATTCTCCAGCTCGCGCACATTGCCGGGCCAATCGTATTGAAGAAAACCTTTCATGGCCGCGGGCGTCACCTGGATATTTTCGCCTTGCGCGTAGCGGTCCAGAAAACAATGCACTAGTTGCGGGATATCGCTGCGGCGCTCGCGCAGGCTCGGCAGATGCACGGTTACGACGTTCAGGCGGAAATAAAGGTCCTTGCGAAACGTTCCGGCGCGATACGCCGCTTCGAGATCGCGGTTGGTGGCCGCGATCACGCGCACATCCACGGGAACCTTGTCGTTGCTTCCCACGGGACGCACTTCCTTTTCCTGCAGAACGCGCAGCAGCTTCGCCTGCATTTCGAGCGGCAACTCGCCGATTTCATCGAGGAAAATGGTGCCGCCATTGGCCGCCTGGAAAAGCCCCGACTTCGCTTTGAGCGCGCCGGTGAAGGCGCCCTTTTCATGGCCAAAAAGTTCGCTTTCCATCAGCGTGGGAACGAGCGCGCCGCAATCCACGGCGAGAAAGGGCATCTCCGCGAGCGGCCCGCGATAATGGATGGCGCGCGCGACAAGCTCCTTGCCCGTGCCGCTTTCTCCGGCGATCAGCACAGGCGTGCGCGTATCCTTGAGCCGCGAAACCATGCGCATCACATCTTGGATTTTCGCGGAGGTGCCGGTGATTCCCTCGAGTTGCGCCGAGGCGTCCACGCGCTCGCGCAGGAACTGATTTTCGGCCACCAGACGCACCTTTTCGGCCATGCGCTGCAGAAGCTGCCGCAGGCGTTCGACGCGGAACGGTTTCTCGATGTAGTCGTAAGCTCCCTGGCGCATCGCGTCGACGGCGGATTCGATCGAGCCGTGCCCGGTCATGATGGCCACTTCGGTGCGGGGCAGAAGTTCCTTGAACTTGCGGAGCAAATCCACGCCCGAAAGGCTGGGCAGCTTCAAATCCGCGACGACAATATCGGGCGGCGCGGCTTCGACCGATTCCAGCGCCGCCTCGGCCGTTTCCGCCTCGGCGCAGAGAAAGCCGAGCCCTTGGCCGACCGTCATGCAGAGCCGGCGAATGCTTTGCTCGTCGTCCACAATCAAAAAACGAAGTCGAAGATCGTCTCTCATGGTTTCCCAATCGTTTTCTCGACCGCCGCCATCAATTGATGGACGCGGAAGGGTTTTTCAATGCAGGGCGTGCCCGCCTGGGCGAGCAGCGCGATGGTCTCATGGCTGGCGGTATCGCCCGTGATGAAGATAATTCGCTCGGCCAGCGCGGGCCGGTGGCGCACGAGCCAATCGTGAACGTCCGCGCCGCTGATTCCCCCGGGCGTGCGGAAATCGGAAATGACGCCGTGAAAATTCCCGGCGGCGAGCAACCGCAGTCCTTCGGCAGCGGAGGGGGACGGCAACACCTCATATCCGTGACGCTCGAGCGCCGAGCACAAAAACGCGGCAACGGCCGGCTCGTCCTCTATTAAGAGGATGCGGACTCCGGAGCCTTCGCGGCCCGGGGCATGAAGCGCCGCACGCGCCGCGATCTGATCGGGAGAGGGAGAGCTCATGATTCCGCCTCCATGGCCAATTCCTCGGCGGGAACGGCGGCCACCGGCAATCGCACCAGGAAGGTGCATCCTTTGCCCGCGGAATTGTTCGAAGCCAGGATTTCGCCGCGATGCGATCGCACAATGCCGTAGCAGATGCTCAGGCCAAGCCCCGTTCCTTTGCCGATCTCCTTCGTAGTGAAGAAAGGATCGAAAACGCGGTCGGGATGGGAGATTCCGGGGCCGTTGTCGCGGAAAGCGATCTCGATGCGGCCATTGCGGCGCGACGTGGCGACTTCGATTTTGCCGGGCCGGCGCGCTTCCTGAATGGCGTCGTAGGCATTGTTGAGAATATTGAGGAACACCTGCTGCAACTGGTGGGGATCGCCCATCACCTGGGGCAGGTCTTCCGCGTAACGCTCGGCGACGTCAATGCCGTGATTGGCAAAGTCGTACGAGCGCAGCTTGAGCGTTTGGCGCAGGACGGAATTGATTTCGACGAGCTCGCGCCTCGCGGGCGTCTGTCGCGCGAAGCTGAGCAAATTCTGGACGATCAGGCGCGTGCGCTCCGCTTCCTGGAGAATGATGCGCACCTCCTGCTTGGCCTCCGCGGGAACCGCCGGGTTTTCGATCAGCAGGTCGGCGAAGCCGACGATGGCGGCCAGCGGGTTATTCACTTCGTGGGCCACGCCAGAGACGAGTTGGCCCAGAGCGGCCATTTTCTCCGTTTGCATCAGCTTGGCCTGGAGATCGGCGGCGGCTGTAATGTCCGTCATCACGGCGACGACGCTGTTGATTTCGCCGCGCTCGCCGCGCATCGGGCTGAGGCTGATCGAGAATTGCCTGGCATCGGCGTTCGGCCGGAGAAGAGGGACCTCCAGATTCTCGACGGCGCCGCCTTCGAGCGCGCGCTCGAGGGCTGCAGCGAACTGCCTTTGCCGCGCCGGAGGCACCATCTCGCGCAACGCATGCCCCAGAAGGTCCTTGTATCCGGCTTCATGGCAGCGACGATTGGCATAGCTGATCAGACCCGCGGTATCCAGCACGAGAATCATGCTTTGCGTGTTGTTGAGAATGTTCTCGTTGAAGTCGCGTTCCCGGCGATAGCGGTGCTCGGCTTCGCGCCGGTCCGTGATGTCCTTCAACACATGGATGGTGCGGCGCTCGCCTTCCGCGGCGCGCAGGCGCGAAGTGGAAACGAGATAGGCGCGGCCGTCGGCTTGATGAATGAATTCTTCGCGCTCCACCTTCGCGCTTAAACCCGCTTCGGCGGGCAAACGGCAAAAGGGGCACTGGCCCGGCGGCGCCGACGCGTTCAACAGGTTCCATTCGGAAATGCTCCGGCCGATGGCTTGCGTGGGCCGGACGCCCAGCAGCTCGGCGAGCGCGCGGTTTAGGCGCAAGATCCGATTTTCAGCATCGTGAACGAGGATGAAATCGGAGATGGCGTCGAAATCCTCGACCCATTGCTTCCGGGATTGCTCGATTTTCGAGATCAGCCGCAGGTTTTCAAGCGCCACCGACGCGTGTCCGGCGAGGGCCTCCAGCAGTTGGCACTCGACCGCGGAAAGAGGGTGGCTCACATCCACAAGACACAGCACGCCCAACAAGGCGCCGTCCGTTGCCTCCAGCCGCGCGAGCATAACCTCCGACCATCCAAGGGCTTCGGATAGCTCGGCGCCCAGCAATTTCGCGCAGGCGAGCGGTCGGAATTCGGTCCCCGATTCGCTGGCGCCCTTGGCGAGAGCGGCAGCCAGACGGCGCTGAACAGGGCGCTCGCCGGGATCAGCCGGTCCGGCCACGGCGGCAACGCCCCAATCGGGGCCGCGTTCCAGTACCAATACTGTGGCGCGTGCGCCGAACATTTCCATGGCGCGTACGGCCAATTGGCGGGCGAACTCAGCCGTGCCGAGGGATGGGTTGATCTCAAGGGTCGTGGCGGAAAACTGCCCCAGCAGGCTCTCGAGGGCGCCATTGAGGGCGGATGGGACTTCCCGAATTTGTTTTAAGGCACGCATGGGGAGGTTGGGGGCCCGCGCGCTTCGCCTATACAACAATGCCGCTACTAAAGAGACGTTACGGCGCAATCTCAATTTGAGTCAAGGAACGAGACGCAGTGAGGTGCTGTAACGCGCAATCCAGTGACTGTCTCGATCTGAGACGGGAAACGAGTCCCAGCGGGGCGTTTGAGACGCTTGGCCACCAGGGTACCGGCGGATGAGATGCGCAGCCCATCTTCTATCTAGCTGATAAAAATAGGGTTGCACAATGAGTTGACGAGTTGAACCCTCCTTTTGGGAAGCTGCGGCCGGTGGCATGGTCATTGCAATTCCACCACTGGGCTTGGAGGCCCGGAGAACCGCAGATGACACACCGACTCTTGGGGCTTGGTCTAGGGTTGACATTGATCTTGGGAGGCATAGGCATATCACCTCGGGCAGGCGCGCAGAACGCGGTGGCCGGAAGCGGCAGCGCGGCGAATAGCAAAGCCGAGCCCGGTAGCCCAGAGCACAGCAGCAACACCGGACGCAAAGTGAAGTCCAAGGTCGAGCCGGAGTATCCAGCCTTGGCCAAGAGAATGAACCTGTCCGGGCGGGTGAAGCTCGAGGCGACTGTGGCGGCTGACGGACACGTGGTGAATACCAAGGTGATCGGAGGCAATCCGCTGCTGGTGGGTGCCGCGGCCGATGCTCTGAAGAAATGGCGGTACGAGGCAGCGCCGAAAGACTCCGACGAGATTGTGGAGTTCGTGTTCGATGCCAGCAATTAGTGGCTTGTGGCTGTTGGCTACGCCTGCCTTCGGGCGGGCAAGCTCGGGGCGAATAATTGGGGATTGCGAGGCGGGTATGTGGAGGGAATTCCGATGACGATCGGCAAGAAGCTCTATTTCGGATTTGGCGCGGTGCTGGCCATCATGCTGTTCCTGATGGTGGTCAACATCTTTTCGGTGCTGCACCAATATAGCGCTCGCTCGGCGGTCAGCGCCACGCTAGACGATGTGCAGACGATCGAAAGCGTCCGTTACAAAATGATGGAGAACCGCCTGTTCCTCGACAGCTATCTGCTGAGCGGCGACTCACGGGAAGAGGAAAAAACGGCGAAGGGGATCAACGACCTCGAGAGCCTGCTGAGGTCGGCGGAGACGAAGGTAAACGACCCGAACCTGCGCGCGGCACTGACGCAAGTCGAGGAGAACGAGCGAAGTTGGGCCGACGATTTCGCGAGAGAGCTGATCGCCAAGCGGCATCAAGTCGAGTCGGGCAACTCGACCGTTGCCGACCTGCAAGTGTTTTACCTGCAGCACGATCCGGCTTCCTGGATCACGCGATCCACGGACATCTTGGACCAGGCCAGCCAAGCGGTCCGCAAGTCGCAGGATGAATCGAACCAATCCTCGGCTTCGGCGACGTTCGTGAACGCAATTGTCAGCATCTTCGGAACGCTGCTGGCCGTCGCCGTGGGAGGTTTCATTGCCTTCTACACGGCCAAATCCATCAAGGAGCCCCTCTATCACTTGATTGATGTGGCTCACCGCATCAGCAGCAGCGGCGACCTGGAACAGAAGATTGATGTTCACAGCGGCGACGAGGTGGGCATCCTGGCGCAGAACTTGAACAAGATGATCGAGCACCTGAAGGAGATGGCTTCGGTATCAGCGGCGATCGCGGAAGGCCAGCTTTCCGTGGCCGTGCAGCCGAGGTCGCAGCAGGACACCATGGCGAAGGCATTCGCGCGCATGACGCAAGGGCTCCGCGAACTGGTGCGGCAAGTGCGTGACAGCGCGTCGCAAGTAGCCAGCGGCGCCGGTCAGATGGCGGGGGCCTCGGACGAATCCGCGAAAGTAAGCGTACAGGCGGCTTCGGCCATAGACGAGGTGACCAGCACGATGCACGAGATGAGCATCAACGTGCAAAACGTGGTGAAGAACACGCAGGTGCAAGCCTCCAGCGTGGCGGAAACCTCGGCTTCGATCGACCAGATGGTCACTTCAATCCAGCGCGTAGCCGACACGGCTAAGGTGCTGGTGGACATCTCGCACCGGTCGCGCGAGGAAGCGCAAACAGGCATGACCACGATGGACAAGGCCACCGAGGGGCTGAATCGCACCAGCCGGGCGATCCAATCCTCGGCGGAAATCATAGACGTGCTGGGGCGGCGCGCGGACGACATCGGCAAGATCATCGAAGTGATTGATGATCTCGCGGAACAGACGAACCTGCTGGCGCTCAACGCCACGATCGAAGCGGCGCGCGCCGGCGAGCACGGGCTCGGCTTCGCCGTGGTCGCGGAAGAGGTGCGCAAGCTGGCCGAAAAATCCACGCAATCCACGAAGGAAATCTCCGAGCTGATCCAGGGAATTCAAAAGGAAGCGCGCGAGGCCGTCGAGAACATGGAGAAGAGCACGACGATGGTCGAAGAAGGCTTGCTGCTCAATAAGGATCTGAGCCAGGCCCTGGCCAAGATTTCCGACGTCGTCTCGGAAGTCTACAAGTTCTCGCAGGAAATCGGCGCGGCCACCATGGAGCAATCGAACGGCTCGGCGCAGATCGCGCGCGCCACGGGGCGCCTCACCGAAATCACCCAGGAGATCAATTCGTCGGTCGAGGAACAGGCGTCGGGCGCGCAAGCGGTGGTACGGGCCATGGAGAGAATGCGCGAACTGGTGCAGCAATCCACGTCCAGTTCCACGGAGCTGGCGGCCGCGGCCGAGCAGATGACCAAGCTCTCTCGCGCGCTGCTGGAAACGATGGACCGCTTCGCGATTGACGAGGCTCATGCTAGGGGACGTTTGCACGCCGGGCGGCGGCCCGCGACAACCGATAGCCACGCCGCGCCGGAATACGCCGAAGTGGCGCCGTAACGCGGTAGCCGGAAGAGCGCGAGGCCAAGCCGATGGACAAGGAAATCCAAGCGGTGGGATTCCGGATCGGGCGGGAAACCTACGGGCTTCCCATTTCGATGGTGCGCGAAATCGTGCGCGTGCCGGAGATCACTTCCGTGCCGGACGCGCCCGATTACATCGAGGGCGTGATCAACTTGCGGGGGCGCATCATTCCCGTGGTGGATTTGCGCAAACGGTTCGGCGACAAGACGGGCGAGTCCAACAAAAAGAATCGGATCGTGGTGGTGGAGATGAACGGGCGGGCCATCGGGTTGATCGTGAACTCGGCGTCGGAGGTGCTGCGAATTCCGCCGTCGGATATTGAGGCGCCGCACAACGTCTTCCCCGAAGGCGAATTGGACTACGTCACGGGCGTAGGCAAGTTGAAGGGGCGCTTGGTGATCATGCTGGATTTGAACCGCATGCTGCGGCGCGGCGAACTGCGCGGGTTGTCCGAGGCGGCGGACGCTACAGTCGCTGCGGCGCGCGAAAACCTCGCGACGCAGATTCGAAGTTGAAGTAGGGCCACGAGGAGCGAATGTCCACACTGACGACCCAGGTTCCGCTGACCGAGGCTGAATTAAAACTCCTGCAAACCCTGATTTACCAGGAATGCGGCATGTATTTCGACGAGCGCCGCACGCACTTCCTGCGCGACCGTCTCCAGCGCCGGCTCAAGGCCTGCCAGATGGACTCATTCTACAGCTACTACCGGCTGCTGACCAGCCGGGAGGGCAAGCGCGAGTTCGAGGCGCTCCTGCAAAACCTGACGGTGAACGAAACGAGCTTCTTTCGCATCCGGCCGCAATTGGAGCTGTTCCAAAAGGTTGTGCTGGAGGACATGCTCCGCCGCAAGCAGGAGCGGCGTGATTGGTCGGTGCGCATCTGGAGCGCGGGCTGCTCGACCGGCCAAGAGCCGTACACGCTGGCGATTCTCGTCTGCGACGCGCTGGCGTACTACTACCTGAGGAACCCGCTGCCGTTCGACATGCCCACTCCCAAGCCCCTGATTCCGCCGCCGTGGAAAATCGAGATTATGGCGTCCGACATCAATTATTCGGCGCTCCTTAGCGCGCAACAGGGCGTCTACACCGAAGCGCAGATGGAAAGCGTGGACTACACGACGCGCCTGCGCTACTTCGACAAAATGGGTGACAAATACAGCGTCAAGCAGGCGCTCAAGAATCTCGTTCAGTTCGACTTCCACAATCTGAAAACGGAATATCTTCCGCAGCACAACGACGCCATCTTTTGCCGCAACGTGATGATCTATTTCGATGAAGCCGAACAGAAGCGCCTGATCGAAAAGCTCTACTGCTGCCTGAACCCAGAAGGCTATCTCTTCGTGGGCCACGCCGAGAGCCTCTTCGGCCTGACCACCAAATTTCACATGATTCATCAGAACAACGCGACCGTGTACCAGCGAATCGAGGGGAACGCGCCGTGAGCTTTCCATCCGACGAACAAGCGTCCGAGCTGCGCGCCCTTTTCTTCGAGAGCGCCGAGGAGATTCTCCAAGGCATGAACGAAGCGGGGCTCGCGCTCGAGGAGCATCCCGCGGATGAGGAGCAATTGCGCCACGTCCGCCGCGCCGTGCATACGCTGAAGGGCGATTCGGCCGCGTGCGGTTTCCGCGAGTTGAGCGAACTGGCGCATGAACTGGAAGATGTACTCACGCCTGAATTGGCGCAGGAAAGAGGCAGCCTGATTGCGGAAGTGGTGCTGGCGGCCGCGGACACGTTCCACGAAATGCTGGCGGCTTACCGCAACCATTTGCAACCGCCCGCCGGCGGGGCGTTGCGCGAGCACATCCAACGATTGCTGCGCGGCCCGGCCGAGCGCGCGCACCAGCCGGCATCGGCGGCGAAATTCGAATGGACCGAATACGAGCGCCTGGGGATCGCGGACGCGATGCGCAGCGGCGCAGCCGTATTCAATGTCGCGCTGCATCTCGATCCGAACGCGGCGCTTCCGGCGGCAGCCGTGGAACTGGCGCACAAGGCGCTCGAAAGCGCCGGACAAATCCTGGCCATTCGGCCCGCGGCTGGCGCGCCCGCGGAAGAGATTCGGCTGATTGAAGCGGCGGTTGCCAGCACTCAATCGCCCGAATGGATACGAAGTCGCTGCCAGATTCCCTCCGTCGTGGAAAAGATCTCGCTCGAAAGAGTGCCCCGGCCGCAAACCGCGCCGCGCGACTTGCTGGAAGTGCTGCTTGAATCCGAGGCCTCGGCCGTTTCCGCCGGCATCAAACGCGGCAAGCCGGGCGCATTCGCCGAGCATGAAGAGGACGCTCACGAAGCGGGGGCCAGCGCGAGTCTGGCTCATGCGGCGATGGAAAACACGCTGCGCGTGGACGCCGGGCGTATTGACACCGTGATGAATCTGGTGGGCGAGCTGATTATCGGGAAGTCCATGCTGCAGCGGACCATCACTGAATTCGAGCGCGTCCATGCGAAGGATCCGTTGCGCGGCAAATTCTCCGATGCGCTCGCGTTCCAGTCGCGCATCCTAGGCGAGCTGCAAAAATCGGTGATGAAGGTGCGCATGGTGCCGGTCGAGCAGCTTTTCCGGCGCTTTCCGCGCATCGTCCGCGACGTCGCGAAGTCCCGCAACAAGGACATCTCCCTCGAACTCGCCGGGCAAAACACCGATCTCGACAAGAGCATCCTCGACTCGCTCGCCGAGCCGCTGGCCCACTTGGTTCGTAACGCCGCCGATCACGGCATCGAAACGGCCGCTGAGCGCCAGGCCGCCGGCAAGCCCGCGCGCGGCACGATCCGACTGAATGCCTATCACGATGGCGATCAGGTAGTGATCGAAGTTTCCGACGACGGACGCGGCATTGATCACGAAAGGGTCGTCCGCTGCGCCGTCCAACGCGGCCTGCTGAAAAACGACGAGGCCGCGCGCTTGAGCGAGGCCGAGGCGCTTCATCTGATCTTTTCGCCCGGGTTCAGCACCGCCGAAGAAGTGACCGAAATTTCCGGACGCGGCGTGGGCCTCGATGTGGTCAAGTCCGCCCTCGACGCGCTCAAAGGCACCGTCGCCGTGGAAAGCGAGCCGGGCAAGGGCGCCACGTTCCGCCTGATGGTGCCGCTCACTCTGGCGAGCATCCAGGCGGTCCTCTTTCGCGCGCACGACCGCCTATACGCCGCGCCGCTCTCCTCGGTCGTCGAGATCACCCGCATCAGCGAGGACGAAATTCATCGCGTGGACGACCGCGAAGTCTTCCAACTGCGCGAGCAAGTGCTCACCCTGATCCGGCTCGACCGGCTGATTGACGGCCGCGGCCGCGTGCGCTCCAAGCGCAACTTCGTGATCGTGATCGGCGCGGGCGGACGCCGCTTCGGCCTGGCCGTGGACAGCCTGATGGGCGAAGAGGAGCTCGTCATCAAGGCGCTCGAAGACGATTTGGTGACTTCGCCCTTGGTGAGCGGCGCTTCGATACTCGGCGACGGAACGGTCGTGCTGATCCTGAACATTCCGGCCGTGGTCGCGCACCTTTCCAAAATTCCTGTGTTGGAGGCCACGGCATGAGCGAGAAAATTCGCGTACTCGTGGTGGACGATTCCGCGCTCATGCGCAAGCTGATTCCGCAGACCTTGCTGCAAGACTCCTCCATCGAGGTCGTGGGAACGGCCATGGACGGCATCATCGGCCTCCGGAAGATCGACGAGCTGCGGCCGCACGTGGTGACGCTCGATCTCGAAATGCCGCGCATGGACGGCATCGAGATGCTGCGCCAGATCACGCGCAAGCATCGCGTGCCGGTGATCGTCGTGAGCGCACATACCGAAGAGGGCGCGTCGCTCACGCTCAAGGCGCTCGGCTTGGGTGCGTTCGACTTCGTCACCAAGCCCCAGGAAGCCGCTGCGGGCAAGCTCGATCAGATCGCCTCCGAGCTCGCGCTTAAGATCAAAGTCGCCGCCGCTTCGGGCGCGCCCAAAATGATCATCACCGAGCTCACCGCGCGCCGGAAGTCGCCGCGCAATTTCGCGGCCAAGCCGCAATTCCCCTCGCACATCGTGGCCGTCGGCATTTCCACGGGCGGTCCCAACGCGTTGCAATATCTCTTCTCGCAGCTCCCCGAGGATTTTCCGGGCTGCTTGCTGGTGGTACAGCACATGCCGGAGGGTTTCACGGACATGTTCGCGCGCCGCCTGGATGAATCGTCGGCCATCGAAGTGAAGGAAGCGCAATCGGGCGATTTGCTGCTCGCTGGGCGCGCTCTCATCTGTCCCGGGAACAGGCACATGAAAGTGCGCCGCCTGGAGCACGGCGATATCGCCGTGCTGGTGGACCAGCCGCGCGTCAACGGCCATCGGCCGTCCGTGGACGTGCTGTTCCGCTCCGTGGCGCAGGAGTTCGGCGCGAAAGCCATCGCCGTGCTGATGACCGGCATGGGCGACGACGGCGCCGCCGGCCTCGGTGCGGTGCAGGCCGCGGGCGGCTTCACCATCGCGCAAAGCCCCGAGACGTGCATCGTGGATAGCATGCCTCGCGCGGCCATCTCGCGCGGCTTCGCGGCGCGAATCGTTTCTCTTCCCAGCATGGCAAGCGTTCTGCAATCGAAGGTCACGCCGGAATGGCCCATGGCCGATCCGGCCGCGACGCCCGCTTCTCCGGCAGTAATCGCCGGAGAGCCTTCGTCGCGAAGGAGGTCGTAATGAAGCAGTTCGACGCATTAACACGAAAAAAGGACCACGAGCCGGTCCGCTACCTGATCGTGGACGATTCCGTTTTCGCCCGCAGGAGCCTGGCGAAAATGGTGGAATCGTTCGGCGGACAGGTGGTGGGCGAGGCCGGCGACGGCTGGACGGCCATCACCGAATACACCCGCACGAAGCCGGATATCGTCCTAATGGACATCACCATGCCGCGCATGGAGGGCATCGAAGCCGTGGACCGCATCGTCCGCGAGCATCCCGACGCGCGCGTCGTGATGGTCTCTTCCGTCGGCTATCAGGACAACATTCTGGCCGCGCTCCAGAAGGGCGCGCGCCACTTCGTGCAGAAGCCCGTCAAGCCCGAGGCGCTCTACGAAATCATCCGCTACGTGCTCAATGACGATGGCGTGGCCACGCCCGCCAGCGTCCAGGGAGAAAACCGATAATGAGAATGGATATGATCCAGCCGTTTATCGGCTCGCTCGACGCCGTCCTGGCGGAGATGATGGGAACGCCCGCGAAAATCGTTGACCTCACCATGGAGGAAGAGGGCTACCGCCCGCAAGGCCTCGCGGCGCTGGTTGTCTTCCACGGACAGATCGAGGGCCACATCGTTCTCGACATCGAGCCGCGCGCCGCCGCCACCATCGCCAGCCACATGGCGGGCTGCGAAGTGGATCCGTCCGAGGAGATCGTTCCGGAAACCGTCTGCGAACTGGCCAACGTGGTGATCGGCAACGCCGTGGTTCAGCTCAACGACCGCGGCTTTCAGTTCAAGGTTTCTCCGCCCGAAGTTCTCACCCAGAAGCAGTGCGAAAAGGGCGGCCACGATTCCGAAACCACTATCCTTTGCTTCGAAACTGCCTCCGGCAACGTCTATCTCAATATCGCCCTGCACTACCTCGACCGCCGCTCCCACGGCCAACCCTCTCTCGCCACCGCCTAATTCCCTGCCAAGCGAAGCGAGCGGTCGGCGGTTTTCGCTTTTGGTTCGCATTAGCGTACTTTCAGACCCCCAATTTTGTTGCGATTAGAACGGATGTCGGCGCTGATTCTGAATGACTTAGGTGCGTTTCTAAAGATATCTGCATAAATAGATTGACACGAGACTAAAAAGAGAGAGGGCAGGCGTGGAAGAAGGAGCGGATGACGCTGGGGTGGCGGCGCAGTCGGCGGATCGCCAAGCGGATGCTTTT
>Ga0187817_10000096_pt1 | contig 28581 bp, 27 predicted proteins | sample NC_wetland_sal_i_17_FD_132431 | JGI IMG/M metagenome (GOLD analysis project Ga0187817, IMG submission 132431) | Wetland sediment microbial communities from Neuse River Estuary, North Carolina, USA - SO4_2 | ecosystem: Environmental > Aquatic > Freshwater > Wetlands > Sediment | place: USA... | reverse complement strand
GCCACGGGCAAAGGCCACGCCGCCATGATCTACCAGCGTTTCGGCCGCTGGTGGGGACTGTTCTCGCTCGCGGATTTGGAGCTGGTGAATTTCCTGACGTTGGTCACTGAATTCGCCGCCATCGATCTGGCGCTTACGAAACTGGGCGTGGACCCGAAATCCGGTATCCCGGTGGTCGCGGCCGGCCTGGTGCTGATCGCCGTAACTGGAAGCTATCGCCGCTGGGAGCGGACCGTCGTTTTCCTTTGCCTGCTCGACTTTGCGTGGTTCCTGGTTGCCTGGAAGATGCATCCGGCTGGGGGCGAGGTCATCCGATCCATGGTGGTGCCGGGCATCCCGGCGGGCGGGTTGACTGCCGATCTGATTTTCCTGGTGATTGCCGTCGTGGGAACCACCATGGCTCCCTGGCAGCTCTTCTTTCAGCAGAGCTGCATCGCCGATAAGCGGCTTCGCTTTTCCGACGTGCCCTGGGCACGGTTGGACACCTTCTTCGGCGCGTGCATCACCATCAGCGTGGCGGCGTGCATGATGCTGGCCGGGAACACGTCACTGGTGCACGGTTTCCACTTCACGGATCCGGCGCAGATGGCGGTGGATTTGGGGTCTTTCACCGGTCCGTGGGTCAAGAACATCATCCTGCTGATGATGATTAACGCGGCCGTCCTGGGCACAACGGCGATTTCGCTCTCGAGCGCCTGGGCCTACGGGGAAGTGAGAGGGTGGCCGCACAGCTTGCAGTTACCCTTCCGCAAGGCCAGAGGGTTCTATGCGGTGTACCTGCTGTGTGTGGCCGCGGCCGCGGCCATTGTCCTGATCCCGGGCGCTCCGCTGCAACTGATCATTATTGGGGTGCAGGTGCTTGCCGGCGTGATACTGCCGTCGGCCATCATCTTCCTCCAATTGCTCCTGAACGACAAGGAACTGCTCGGCAGTTACGCGAACAAACGCTGGAACAACGTGGTCAACTGGACCATCATCATTCTCTTGTTTGCTCTGTCGCTGATCCTGGCGGCTCAAGTGACCGTGCCCAATCTTTTTCCCGCTTCGAGCGGAACGAACTGAAGGAGGCCAATCCCAATGCGACTGCCAACGATGAAAGGGCTGCGCACGGCGGCGCGCTGGATTCAGCGGCTGCTGGAGGTCCGTTTGCCAATGGAAGCTCTGTACGGGTTCGCGGGGGCAAAAACACGGAAGCGTAGCACTTCGAACAGAACGAACTGAAGGAGAAGCCACCATGTCCACCATCACGACGATCCTGAATCCCGAAGAGGCCTTGAAGCACGGCTATGACGAGGCCTTGAATCGCTACATCGTGGTGCACCCGCTCGACGATATCCCGGAAGAGAAGGTCGATACCGACGCGCTCGGTCCGATGCCCATGACCGCCAGTGTGAAATGGTCGCTGGTGAGCCTCCGCGCCTATCTGATCCTGATGTTCGTGCTGGTGCTCTACCGGGTAGTGCAATTGGCTGGATTCTTCGGCGGAGGTCAATAGTGTCTGAAGACCTTCTGGCGGTCTAACGACTTAATGAAGCCCATTCAGGAGGTGGCTGTACCAATCTTCGCCGTTGCGTTCTGCCTTTTGATTCTCTCCATCGCGCCTGCTTCGCTCTTCGCGAAAGGGTGGACTCTGAAGATCGGGGTTTAAAAGCGCTGGCCTCACAACGCCCCTTGAGATCACCGACCCGAACGTCCGAGAGTTCGGCGTGTGGGAAGGTCCCGGAACTTTCGTGAACGAAGTCGAGGGGACCAGCGGATTCATCATCGACTGGCCGAAGGGCATCGTCGCGCAAATACCGGACGGACTTCAACGCTACGAGGTGGCGTTCTATACGGGTTGCCTGCCCGACGAGTTTGGCTGCAAAACAAGCGAGCCTTCGATCTCCTATGTCGTGTCGTATGCCTACGATCCCTCGGCGGACCAGGGTTACGTCTATTTACCCGGTCCGGATGATACGGCGTTTCGGTTCAATCATGTGATGTGGCACGGACACGATTTTGAAGGGCACTGGTTGCGCGCGACCAGCGCCTGGGAAAACTTCGTAAGGCCGCTCCTCGCAAAAGCAAAGGCAACTGCACTAAATCGCTAGAGAGCCCTGCCCGAAACTGAGACGGTACTCCGCACGGGCGCCTACGAGGAAGGTACTACCGCCTGGACTGGCGACGAGTAGGCACTTTCCGCGTTGCTGGTGTCCACCGCCGTGACCACATAATAGTACGTCTGACCGGGCTGCACGGTGGTGTCGGTGTAAGTCGTTCCCGACACTGGAGTTGAGTTCACCTTCGTGTACGGCCCTCCCGATGCAGTTCCGCGATAAACGTTGTAACCGGCCACGTTGGGTGAACTGCTGGCAGTCCAGCTCAAATTCACGCTGTGGGCAGTGACGCCGGGACCAGTGACGCAAGGTAAGCCCAGCGCGGCGTTGATCAGCCTTTGCACAACGGCGATATTGCACACTCCAGCCCCTTCAATATTGAGTGCGCAGGTCAACAGCCCGAGATCCATGTCTATAGCCAGTTGAACGTCAGCCACATTGACAGTCCCGTCCTTGTTCGCGTCACATGGGGCCGAGCCGCCCCCGACCGAGCCGGCGCTCAGGGATGTGGGCGGTAACGGCGGGGCATGCAAGAGGCCAAACGCGCCGACTCCTGTTGTTGTGGCTATGTACACCTTGCCATTGGCGATCGTCGGCGCGATGAACTTATTCCCGGCTCCAAACTGATCACGGCTGTTGGCCGCCTGATTGCTGTTGTAAAGCTCATGCAGATTCGTCGCATCATAGGCATGCAGGACTGCGGGACTCGTATTCTCGACGGCCCAAACGATGCCCTCCGTGTTATTGTTCGCCGAGATACTGGGTATGGCTCCCGGATACCCGAAACTCGTGCTGGTCTGCGCAACTGGTGCCGTCGAAAGCTTCGCATTCGTGAATTGGAACGCATTGATGGGGCTACCGACGGGTCCGTAATAGATCGTGCCATTGAAATAAGCAGGCGTCGCCCAGATACCGCCCGGCAACGCTCCGTTAAGATACTGATAGGCGTTGTTGTTGGTCGAAGAGCTGAATTTCCCCATCGAATCGCGGTTCACCAGGTACAGATTGGTGTCTTTGCCTGCGCCCACCGCCAGGTGCCAGACTTTCCCGGAGCTGTCGGTCTGGTCGGGCAACACCATCGCTCCTCCCGAGCCAAGATCGGTGTCACTGCCATTCTCCGAAGACTCATTATCCATTTCGAAGTAGTCCGCGACAGCCAGACCGTTCGACGTTGACAACTTTACGAAGGCGTTGCCATAGTTGCCGTTGGCGGGAAAGCCGCTGGCATTCAGCGTTGTGTCAAAATCGCCATTGCCATCGAGCACGTAGATATTCCCCGATCCATCCGCCGCGATTCCTGCACCGGACATCCAGATTCCGCCTTCGCTGCCGTTGGGGACCAAATCCAACACGGTCTTCTGTGCGAGAGTCCCGGCATCGTACCCGATGACCCAGCCAGTATAGGGGGCGATGTCGCAATGCGATCCCCAAGCCGTATACACGATCCCATTAAGCAGCAACAGACCCGGCCGGGACTTGTACTGTTTGGCGTCGAATACAACATTAGTGCCATCGCTGTTATCTCCCGTGCCCGGATAAGTTGCCTGGACGAGTTTGGGGCCGCCAAACAATTCTGCGCCGCTCGTCAGATCCAGTGCGTGCAGACGCTGAAAGTAATTCGAGCCATTCTTGGACATCGCGATCACGTAGATGGCGCCGTTGGGACCGCGAGTGCGATCAATCACGGGTGTGGCTGTCACGCCAATTTCCGGTGTGACCTGGCTACAGTTCCGCGTGTCCGACGTTGTTTCCCCGGACCCTAACATGGAAACCTGCCAGATCAACGAGCCTGTGTCTGCATCGAAGGCATAAACGCTGTCATGTTCGGTGGCCACAATCAGCAGATTGTGCGTTCCATTTGAAGGGATCGCAACGGCCGATACGTACAACGGCTGAGCATCCACCTTGCCGTCCACTGAAATCGTGAAAAGCCTTCCGAACGAACTGGAGTTGACGTTGCTCGTAGTCAGCAGGGACTCGTTCAGGTTTTGGCCGGTGCGGGCATTATCATTGTGATAGGTAAGTACGTCTTGCGCCTTTGCGTAATGCTCGTCTGCGAGACACCCAGCCAGCAGCAGCAACGCGATCGCTATTTTGGAAAGGCTAAGCGGCAAAAGCCTCCCGATTTCCCATTGCATCATGGCCTCCTATCGGTCTACTGGCGCTTGTTCGTGGATGCTTCCCCTAGATGTGACCGAAATCGGGAGACACCACAAGATTGCCATTTGTTAGAGAAATTTGGCTAACCGGTCTGACAACCGGGTTTTGCGAGCCGCTGAGACCCCATTTTTCGGCGCCGCATAAAAGATGTTAGCACGCACGAGCGGTCCATTCGGCTCTGCATAAATCGAGAAATCGACGAAGTTGTGCTCGTTTTAACGAGACTTTTCCGAGCGCTGACGCCAGTAGTGAGTCCCAGCCATTCCAACCAGCGCAAAAAGCAGAAGCCCTAGAGTGCTGGGCTCTGGCACGGGCGTCACCTCTGGGGGTTTGAAAGGCGGTGGCGGTTGAGAAGGTGGAGGATTGCCTGGATTGCCCGGATTTCCCGGGTTGCCCGGGTTGCCGGGATTTCCCGGATTGCCCGGATTTCCTGGGTTTCCCGGATTGCCGGGGTTGCCGGGATTGCCGGGATTGCCCGGATTGCCCGGATTTCCTGGGTTGCCCGGATTTCCTGGATTACCAGGGTTGCCTGGATTTCCGGGATTCCCTGGGTTGCTCGGCTTACCAGGATTGCCTGGATTGCCGCCTGTAACGGGCAAGACTGAGCTTCCGTTGCCTCCGCGCAGGGCGATCAACGCGGGTAATGGAAGGAGCGCGAGCCACCATTTATCTCTTTTCCCAGTGATTTCCGCCGGCGGGCTTGCTGGTGGCGGCAATGGCCGTGCCCGTGATTCAAGCGGCTCCGGAGGAGCGCCAACTGTTGGTAGCCAATATTTTGGAACATCCAGAATTTCGACAGGCGGATCCATTGCCGCAACGGGTTGCTGAGGGGCCGCCGCGATGCGGTTTCCACAACGTGCGCGCGCCAGCAGAATCCCATCCGTGAGGAGGATTTCGCCTTTGGCCAGCAGGACCGGTCGCCGCGTCCAGTAAATCAAATCGCCCTTGCGGTAGGAGACGTAGACACGGGAGAGCGAATGCGCCGCAACGCGCCTTACCCGGTCCAGTTGAAACTGTTTGTAGTGGCGCGCCGCAACCGGGTCTGAGCTTAACCTGATCCTGAGTTCGGCAGCGTCGTATGCGCCTCCGGGAATGACGGAGAACGGATAAACGGGCCGCAACGCGGGCGCCGACCCTTTTGACCACTCGAAGCCGGCGATACTGGGGCGCGGCGCAGCAGGTTCCGTCGAGTAGCGGCTAGCCCATCCGTGGAAGCCTGCGACAAGAAGAGCGAGCAACACCGCTGCGAACGCTGTGTACGCAAGACCCAGACGCAGTACGGAGTAGCGCGTACTCAAACGTCGATGGTGTACGCCAATCTCAGTCATTTAACGGCTCGAAGATACACGTCACCTGCAGAGGCTGCGCGACCCAGCCATCGCAATAGGTCTCAGTATTAGCGCTTGTCGAGTGCGGACAACCTACCGTCGCCCAAGATCACTGGAAGCTGGATGAAACGGTGTCGAGCGTTTATGCGGACGTGAACACCCGGCCTGATTCGTCCGAAACCCATTGGCCCTCCACGTTATGTACGCTTGCTGTTTTCGTTAATCTTAGGATGGATAAGTAAGCGACCTCCTGTCAATGGATTGGTAGTAAGTACCGGTACGATGAGTTAGACCCGCGACGGAAATACGTATACCCATGAGAATGGAATCCGCTGAAGCCCACCCCGAAGTCCCCTACATTGTCCCCTTCCTCGTGTTTCTGGCGTTTCTGGCGCTGGACCGATACGTACCGGCTGGTTCACTCGAAAACAGATATGCATTCGGTTTTTTGGTCGTCTTCGTCGTGACGTTATTCTGCGCGCGGCGGATCATGACCTGGCGGCTGGTCAACCTCTGGGGAAGTGCGGCTCTCGGCGTGGCTGTGTTCGCGATCTGGGTAGGTCCCGACGTTGTGTGGCCGGCGTACCGGGAAAACTGGCTGTTTCACAATGCCATTGTCGGCGCGCCGAGAAGTTCCCTTCCTGAGGCGGCGAAAGCCAGCATCTTGTTCATCACCATTCGCGGGCTATCGAGCGTGGTGAATGTGCCGGTTCTGGAGGAACTATTCTGGCGCGGCTGGCTGATGCGCTGGCTGATCTCGAGGGATTTCCGCAAGGTCCCACTGGGGAGCTACACTCCGCAGTCGTTCTGGCTGGTGGCGGTGCTGTTCGCAACCGAACATGGCCCGTATTGGGATGTGGGTTTAATCTCAGGCGTTTTGTTCAATTGGTGGATGACGCGGACGCGAAGCCTGCCAGACTGCATTTTGGCGCACGCCGTCGCCAATGCATGTTTGGCCGCGTATGTCCTGATGAGGAATCAGTGGCAGTATTGGCTGTAAAGGAACGTGCCGACTCCGGACAACTGGCTAAAACCAAATGGCTGCCGCAAACGTCTCTAATAAGTGACAGGCCATTTCCTTCTCCTGTCCGGGTACCGGACTATGCCGCGGAGGTTTGTCGGGGCCCCGCGGCCCGGCACTCGTTGCGTTCCGCACCCGCAGCCTGGGCTATCATGATGTAGTTTGCCCATGAACCGCATCAAGGGGCCTGCATCCGTCGAAAATTATCGAGTGGAGCGCGCCTGAGCGACGCCGCTACTCCGACACTGCGGCGTGAACTGGGCCTGCGCGACCTCATTCTGTTCAACATTGCGGCGGTAGCCGGTATCCGCTGGCTCGCGGCGGCTGCGCACACAGGGCCGGGGTCCATCACCTTGTGGGTCCTCGCGGCGGCGCTGTTTTTTGTTCCATCCGCGGTTGTGGTAGCGGCGCTCTCGCGCCGTTTCCCCGAAGAAGGCGGCATCTACGTCTGGACGCGCCGGGGTTTCGGCGACTGGCACGGGTTCCTGTGTGGCTGGTGCTACTGGCTGAGCAACGTCTTCTATTTTCCCAGCCTGCTGCTGGCAGGCGTCGGCATGGCGGCCACTGCGCTGGGTTTCGCCGAGAATCGTGTCTGGCTGGTGATTCTTTGTCTCGCGATTTTATGGATCGCGTCCATCACGAACATCGTGGGACTGTCCGTCGGCAAGTGGACCGACAACCTGGGCGGCCTTTCCACGTTCCTGGCGGGCGCGCTGATCATCGGCGTCGGCTTGCGGGTGTGGATGCGATTCGGATCGGCGACAACGATCCACATCGTGCCGGAATGGAACCTGGACAAGCTCAACTTTTGGTCGCAGATCGCGTTCGCATTTGGCGGAATCGAGCTGGGAGCGATCCTGGGCGGTGAGATTCGGGATCCGGAGCACAACGTGCCACGGGCCGCGTGGATCGCGGGCCTGGGCATCGCAGCGTTCTACATCGCGGGGACGCTGGCACTGCTGGTGCTCCTACCGCCTGACGAAATCAGCGTCGTAACGGGACTGGTGCAAGCCGCCAACGCTGCGGGCGCTCGTTTGGGAATCGGTTATCTGCCGCTGGTGATGGCCTTTGCGATCTGTCTTGGAGTGACAGGACAGCTTGGCGCGTGGATCGCGGGAACCGCGCGCCTGCCTTTTGTCATCGGAATTGATCATTTTCTGCCGCCGGTATTCAGCCGGCTTCACCCGCGATGGCGGACGCCGCATCTCTCCATCCTGATCCTGACCGGAGCCTGTACGGTTTTCGTCTTGGCCATGTAGGCGGGGGAGAATTTGCGGATCGGCTACCAGCTCCTGGTCGACCTGACGGTGATCACTTACTTTGTGCCCTTCCTATACATGTTTGCGGCAGCCTGGAAGTACGGCTACCGGCTGAGCAGTGCTGCGGGGCTGGTGGTGACGGCGCTGGCAGTGGTACTGTCGTTCGTTCCGCCCCCCGACGTTTCGTCTGTGTGGCTGTTTGAGTTGAAACTGGCAGGAGGATTTGCGCTGCTGGCGATTGGGGCAAGGATTTGTTTTCAGCGATATAGCGTTAAGCATACTAGGCATGCATAGGCATGATATGCTAACATAGCAACATGAATGCCGACCGCATCCGGCAGTTCGTCCTGGAGAAGTACATCCGGCCCGCACAAGCGCGGGGCGAAAAGACCGTGTCCGTGACGGCTGGCGAAGTTCAAAAAGCACTGGGTTTAAAGAATCGAATTGCGTGGGTTTGCACCGCCTTGAGAGCCGATCGTTTCCAGTCCGAGAATCATCTGCGGCTGAAAGACGAGACCGGGCCGCCATCGGGCATGAGCACTACCGTCAAGTTCACATTTGAATTTGCTTCCGCGGACGAGACCGAGCCGAATCCGCTGTGGCAGCTTCGCGGCGTGGCGCAAGATATGTTTAAGAAACCTGGCGACTGGGAAAACCTGATCAAACAAGAGCGCAAACAACTTTCTGACATCCAGGACAAGATCGGGCGATGAGCCGGATCTACTGGGACACCATGCTCTTCATTTACTGGTTCGAGGAGCACCCGGTCCATGCAGAGCGCATCCGGCACATTCTCACGCGCATGGAGCAGCGAAAGGATTCGCTCTGCACGAGTTCCTTCGCCCTAGCCGAAACGCTTGTGGGCCCATATAAGAAGGGCGCCCGGGATTTGGCTGACCGCATTCGCGATGCGTTCCGGCCGCCGTTCGTTCAAGTCCTGCCTTTCACAAGCGATGCTGCCGACCGCTACGCAAAAATTCGCGCGGGCCTGGGCGTGTCCCCTGCAGATGCCATCCACCTGGCTTGCGCGGCACAAGAAGGCGTCGACCTCTTTCTCACCAACGACCGCCGGCTCGTTGGCCAGATTGTTGCCGGGATTCAGTTCATTGCAGGCATCGATTCAGACCTCTTTTAGTCTTCGATAAAATAGAGAAGACTCCACGCTTCATCCGCAATGATTCAACTGACAGGCGCGCTTAAGCGCTTCGGCCCGAAAATCCTTTTCGAAGAACTCGACTGGCTGGTCACTCCCGGCGAGCGCACGGGCCTGGTGGGGGCCAACGGCACGGGGAAAACCACGATGTTGAAGATTCTTGCGGGCGTCGATGGTCTCGACAGCGGCACGAAAACCCTCATGAAGGGCGTGACCGTCGGATACTTGCCGCAGGATGGGCTTTCCCTTTCCGGCCGCTCGGTCTTCGCTGAATGCATGACGGTTTTCGCCGGATTGCGCGCGCTCGAAGAGGAACAGGAAACGCTCGCCGCGCGCATGGCGGAACTGGATCCGGCGAGCGCCGAATACGCGCAAGTGTCGGAACGCTTCCATCGCGTCGAAAACGAGTTCCGTGCGCGCGACGGTTATGCCATCGAAGCGCAGGTTGGCGCGGTACTCACCGGTCTGGGTTTTGGCCGCGAGGACTGGAAACGGCCCACCGAAGAGTTTTCCGGCGGCTGGCAGATGCGCATCGCGCTGGCCAAGCTGTTGCTCGAAAAGCCCAATCTGCTGCTGCTCGACGAGCCGACCAATCATCTGGATCTCGAAGCGCGGAACTGGCTAGAAGACTACCTGAACGAGTATCCGCACGCCTACGTTCTGGTTTCGCACGACCGGTATTTTTTGGATGTCACGGTGAAGCGCATCGCCGAGTTGTGGAACAAGCGCGTCAATTTCTATTCCGGCAATTTCTCGAGATACGAAGAGCTGAAAACCGAGCGGCGCGCGCAGCTCGAAGCAGCCTACAAGAACCAGCAGGACAAGATCCAGCATCTGGAAGCCTTCATTGACCGCTTCCGCTACAAGGCCACCAAGGCCCGGCAGGTGCAGAGCCGCATCAAGGAACTGGAACGCATTGAGCGCATCGAGCTGCCGCCCGAGGAGCAGACCATTCACTTCCACTTCCCGCAGCCGAAGCCCAGCGGCCGCGTGGCGGCGGAGTTCCGGAGCGTGGTCAAGAGGTACGGCGCCAAGCAGGTGTTTTCGGGCGTGAATTTTGTAATCGAGCGCGGCGACCGCGTGGCGCTGGTGGGCGTGAACGGCGCAGGGAAATCGACGCTGATCAAGATTCTGGCGGGCATCGAGCCTGTGACCGCGGGTGAGTACACGCTGGGCCACAATGCGGCGCCCGATTACTTCGCGCAGGACCAGTACAAAGAGCTGGACCCGGCTGTGCGCATGATCGACGACCTGGCCGCGGTCGCGCCGCGCGCCAGCAACACTGAATTACGCTCGATTCTCGGCTGTTTTCTGTTTTCCGAAGATGATGTATTCAAGACCATCGGAGTGCTCTCGGGCGGCGAGCGCAACCGGTATGCGCTGGCACGCATGCTCATGATGCCCGGCAACTTCATGCTGCTCGATGAGCCCACCAATCACCTGGACATGCGCGCCAAAGACGTGCTCCTGGAGGCTCTCAAGGAATTCTCGGGCACGGTGGTTTTCGTGTCGCATGACCGTTACTTCATCGACAGGCTGGCCACGCGAGTCTTCGAGATCGGTGGGGGCGCGGTGAATGTTTTTCCGGGCAACTACGAAGATTACTTATGGAGGAAGCAGGGTGGCGCGGCAGCCGCTTCGGAGCCGGAAGAACCGCCGCCGGCCGCGGAAAAAAAGGAGCCAGCGGCGAAGCCCGCGCCACTGCCGCGGCCAAAGCCGGCCGCCGACAGACGTCTGAATCCCATCAAGCTGCGCCAGATGAAAGAGCGCCGGCGCGCCATCGAAGACGAAGTCACGCGGCTTGAGGTGGAGATCGCCGATTACGAGCACGCCCTAGCCAATTTCAAGAGCGCGGAAGAAACGGTGCGTGTGAGCGAGCTTCTGAGCGCGCGCCGCGCCGATCTGCAGATCCTTCTGGCGGAGTGGGAAGACGTGGCGCAGACCATCGAGGCCAACCGGTAAGCGCTCTTTCTATTTCGAAGACAGTGCAGGCACGCGCACCAACCCCGCCGCGCCCCAATCCTCGGGCGCCGTCACGCGGCCCTGGCCATGCGGCGGCTTCAGTTCCTTGATCTGGATGTGGACAGCCTTTCCGCTCACCGCGACCACGGCGTATCCGTAAAACCAGCCATCTTCATATTTCTTCGACAGCCGAAGCTGTCCGCCCGAACTCGGCATGGAGATGTACTCGACTCCTTCGAGCGTGACGTGCAGCATCTCGTGGATGTGGCCCGCAATCACCGCTTGCACGCTATACTTCTTCGCGAGCTGGTGCAACGGAAATTCGGGATTGCGAAGGACCGCGTTCAGCACCCAGGACGGCCGGTGCGAGACGATGAATTTCACCGGCTGCGTTGCATGCGCCGCCAGGTCTTTTTCCAGGAAGGCCAGCTCGTCCGCCGGGAGCTGATCGGTCCGGCTGTTGTCCAACACCGTGAAGTGCGTCTGGCGGTAATCGAAGCTGTAATGAAGCGCGCGCCCGGTGTATCTTCGGAAGCATTCTTCTGACTTCTCCGACCAGACATCGTGATTCCCCGGAGCGGCGTAAAATGTATACCGCCGGAAGGGTGTCAGAATCACATCGAGCGCCCGCCACTCGGTTTCCACCGTGGCGTCATTTAAGCCCTGGATCAAGTCGCCGACACTGACCATAAACGCAGGGCTCTCTGCCGCTGCCTCGCGGAGAACCTCCTCGAAAATGCCGGGCCGCGCCTCGCCTGTGCGGTCGCCGAAGATCACGAACCGGAATGTGTCAGGGGGCGATGCCGCTCGGAGTGGGCCGAGCAGGAGCAGAAGCGCAACAGCGGGGACGAGCTGCCTCATTCGTGCGGGAAGATGATCCGGTCGAGCTCTTCCTCGTGCTTGGGACGCCACTCGACATACGCTCCACCGGCAAAGGTCAGGGCCGCGAGACTGACGACGGCAACAGTGATCAGGTCGAAGCCGGCGCCCCAGGCTGCTGCCAATGCGGTGACAACGGCGCGCAACGCCCAGGCAATGGTTCGGGACCGGCGCTCCCGGCCGCGCCTGAATCGTAAGGCGGACTTCCCAAACGCATACGCGAACAGAACGCAGAACGCCCCCATCATCAGGCGCAGGATAAGGGGGGGCATGCCGTCACTGTGCCGCAAACGGCGAGGGATTTGCAAGTCCTGGAGGCGGATGTCGAGATACCGGTCGCGCGGACCACGTCCGCGAGCTGGCGACTTCCCAGCCACTGACAACGAGTGTGGGGGTCTCGCGGGTCTGCTACTTTTGATGATATGTCTTGGGTTCGAGGCAAAGTGGTCAGCGGGCGAGCCAACTTCGGACTCTGGATTGAACGTTTGAGTAGTTTCTATGAGAAGAAGACTGGCATGCGATTGTATCCGGGCACACTCAACATCGAATTGCCTGCTCCGTATTCTCTCCCCTCAAACGTGATGCGCCTCGAAGCGAACGAGTATGGAGGAAGCGTATCGGTCAGTATAGTCCCATGCCAGATTTTCGATCGCCGGGCGTTCTTGCTGCGTACGGATCAGAATGAACGAGGCACAGGACATCACTCGCGTAATATCATCGAGATCGCCACAGATATTCGGCTGCGCGACGTCTATCAAATCAAAGACGGAGATTGGGTGGAGGTGGAATTACCGTAAACCTACTGCGCTGCGGAGCCCTGACCGAGGCACATATCGCGCCCAACGCGACGACTGGTTCACGGGCTGCGGGTCAATCGTCGGCCATTGGAAGGCTGGCAGACCCAGCATCGAGCGACGGGCAGCCACCCTACGCGCCGTCGAGCTCTTCAAGAAGCACGCGCGCCTCAACCGGCTTCGTTGTCCGGATGCCCACGCGGAAACGCTCGCGAGGTTCGCCCAGCCGGCCGAGCGTGTAGCCGCCGCGCCCGTAGAGCCCGTCGCAGAAGCGGGCCAATTCGGGCTGTAACGTCTGCCACGTACTGTCCGTATTGGGCGCGAGCAGCCGGTCGTTGACCATCACTTCGCAGTCGCCCGCGTCAAACACCAGCTTGCCCCGGAACTCCGGCTCCTGTTCCAGCCGGCGGCAGGCTTCGAGCGCGGAATAGAACGCATCAAGCAGTTTGTCCTGTGTGCTTCCGTCCCGCGGGGCTTTGCGATTGTAGAGCAGGCCCAGCTTGCGGAAAGACTGGTCCAGGCTGTAGTTGGCTTCGTGGCCCACCAGCAACACGCCGGGCCCGGCGGGCACGTGCCGGTAGTCGGCTACGTCAATCAACAATTCCTCGCACACGCCATCCTGTATCCAGCGATGAAATACAGGAATCGCGGCGCCGAGATCGACGGCAGCCGGATCTTGCGCAAAGATCTTGACGTTGAGGTGCTGCACCTGGACTTCTTGATGCGCCATCTGCGTGGTCATACGGCAGCCGGCTGGGCAATCACTCTGCCGTAGCAACTGTGGCAGGCCTCGATGAACAGTTGCGCCTCTTCGATCAGGCGACGCGCGGCCTCCGCGTCATGACGATCGCCCGCACGCTTGTGAGCCGCGAAATAGTAGTGCGCGAACTTGCCTCCCGTAAAGGGATCGAAGAAAAGCTGCGTGTCATAGAAATGCGTGCGGAACTGTTCCACAACGCCGTCCCCCGTTCGGGGCACGGGGATGTTCTTCCATTCGAGCAGAGCCGTGGCGCCCTTTTGCATGGATTGATACGCTTGTCTGGCAGCCGTCTCCGCGTCGCCGGCGTCCAGTAGCAGTTGCGCTTCGAAAACCTCGCGTTCACAAGCGGCCAGTGCGAACTCGATGGGCGATACCACCTCACCCGCGCACTCGCCCGTGCCCATATCGCCGGTGGTGTACTCGCGGGCATCCGCCCAGTCGACATAGAAGGAAGGTTCGGCGTCGTGCTGCGGCATCGCGGTCAGGTCATCCAGCATTTTCCGGCATTCGGCTTTGCCGATTCGCCGGACGAACGACTGGAAGGTCTCGCCCTTCTGCCGTTCGATGAGGTAGCGGCCGGTGATACGGTTGACGGCTTCGGGGATGCGCTTGGCGGGCACCGCGCCGATGGCCAGGCCATAGGAGCCGGCGTTTTCGGTCCACTGGCCGCCCAAGACCACCTGAAAGTGCGGCACCATGTAGCCATTCTTGTGGCGGCTCACTCCGTAAAATCCGAGATCGGCGATGTGATGCTGGCCGCAGGAATTGAAACAGCCGCTGATTTTGATGTGCAGGTTCCGGACGGCTTCGTCCATGGCGGCGCTCTGCTCCGAAAGACGCGTGCGCAACTCGCCCGCCAGCCCGCGGGAGGACGAAATTCCCAGCTTGCAGGTATCCGTGCCCGGGCACGCGGAAATATCTACAATTGTGCCGGCGCCCGCTTCGTCCAGACCTGCGCCTTTCAATTCGGCGAAGAGCGCAGGCAGGTCAGCCTCGCTCACCCAGCGCAGGACGATGTTTTGTTCCACCGTGGACCGGAACGTTCCGTTCCCATACTTTCTACCCAGATCCGCGAGCGCGCGCAACTGCGTGGCCGTGATGTCGCCCAGTGGCAAGGCCACGGTCACGGTCGCATACCCGGGCTGCCGCTGCGCATAAACGTTGGTCTCGCGCCAAGCCGCAAAGCCCGCCGGAGCCGCGGGCGTGATTTGCAGCAAGCTGGGCGGCTTGAGCGGCTGGTCGTCGTACTGCTCGACATCTTTCAGATACGCGGTCCAGCGCTCCTCGTGCGGAAGAATTGCGCGCTCTTCCATCACCAGGCGCTTGAACTCCTCCATGCCCAGCTTGACCAACAGAAACTTCATGCGCGCGGTGTTGCGGTTCTTCTTTTCGCCCAGCCGCGCGAACACGCGGCAGATGGCCTGGCACAGCGGCAGGAGTTCTTCTTCGGGTACGAACTCTTCGAACAGCTTGGCCTGATAAGGCACCGTGCCCAGGCCGCCGCCGACATACATCTCGAAACCGCGCCGCACCCGGCCATCAACTTCGCGCGTTACCGCGATCAAGCCGATATCGTGGATGCGCGTCAGCGCGCACGCGTTGTCGCGGCAACCGGAGAAAGCAATCTTGAATTTGCGGCCGAAATTCTGCGTGTCCGGATGCCCCAGAAGAAAATAGGCCGTGGCTTTGGCGTAGGGAGTGACGTCGAAACTCTGATCGCGGCAAATGCCCGCGTAAGGGCACGCGGTGACATTCCGGACCGTATTGCCGCACGCCTCGCGCGTGGTGATGTCTACTGCGGCCAACCTGCGCTGCAGCGAGGGGACGTCTTCGATGTGCACGAAATGCAGTTGGAAATCCTGCCGCGTGGTCACGTGCGCGATGCCGTCCGAGTATTCCTCGGCCAGCTCCGCCAGTGTCTCGAGCTGCTCCGCGTTCAGGCCGCCGAAGGGAATCTTGATGCGCTGCATGCCGGGCGCATCCCACAGTGTGTTGGGGCCCTTAGTAAGAGAACCGCTGGGATATTCGAGCTTGCGGCTGGCTCGCCCGTCGTGCCGATGGCCATTGTCGTAGCGCTGGCCATAGGAACCGCGGCGCAGCCGGGTTTCAGCGAACACTTTCTCGTCGATCTTGCCCTGCTTGCGAAGAGCAATTTCGTGTTCGTAAATATCCACTTCCTTGGCCAACTGGGTCGGCATCCGCTCCAGCAGCCAGTCCCTCCAGAGATTGTTGCTCGCCTTCATACGCTACCTTACCAGCCCGATAGACAAATAGGTGATTGCGCCTTCCCATAATACACTATTTGTCGATCGACTTTGCAACAATCTTTATTATCAATTACTTGTGGTGGCTGAGGCTCCGGCAATTTCTACCACACCCGATTCCGATCTATCATAGGTTCCTAATGCCTGATCTACGGCCGGCGCTCGGCCCGATGTCCGAAACGGTTACGAACAATATTCGTGTGGAAGTACTTTCGCGTCACTCGCCGGACCACTCGCAGCCGCTGGTTGGAGAATGGGTGTTCCAATACACGGTGCGCATTACCAATCAGGGAACGGATACGGTTCAACTTCTCAGCCGGCACTGGATCATTACCGATGCGCTGGACCAGACCAAAGAAGTCAAGGGCCCTGGCGTCGTAGGCCAGCAGCCGGTGCTTGCGCCAGGCGAGTCGTTCCAATACTCGTCGTGGTGTCCTCTGACCACCCCGACGGGCATGATGCATGGGACCTATCAGATGGTTCGCGAGGACGGGACCCAGTTTGATATCCAGATCGCCCCTTTCGCGCTGAAAGCGGCGTACACGGTGAACTAGTTCGAAAGCCGAGACCCCCCTTGGCGCGCCTTATCACTCTCCAATTCCCGGCTCGCTCGTCCAAGCAGAGAGCCATGCGTCTCGCCGTATTCTGCCTTTGCGCTACTCTTCTTCCCGCGGCCGACTGGCCTCGCTTTCGCGGGCCGAACGGTGCCGGAATCTCGCCCGATCCAAACCTGCCTTCTGAGATCGGCAAGGATCGCAACGTTGTGTGGAAGCAGAAAACGCCCAAGGGCAACTCCTCGCCCATCGTTATTGGAGGTCACCTCTGGATCACCGGTCATGAGGGCGACGACCGCATCGTGCTGTGCTACGATGCCGCCACAGGCTCGCTTCTCTGGCGCCGTGCCATCACCAAGGCAAGAGACGAGAAGCCCAACCCGATGAACGGCCCTACCACGCCAACACCCGCCACGGACGGCCGCTCGATCTTTGTTTTTTTTCCAGATTTCGGCCTGCTGGCCTACGATTTCGACGGCAAGGAAGAGTGGCGCGTTCCGCTAGGGCCTTTTGGCGGGGTGCAAGGCATGGCCGTGTCGCCGGTCTACGCCGAAGGCAACGTGGTGCTGTTGATCGACACGCCGGAGCAGGCTTACCTCGCGGCGTTCGACGCCGCCACCGGCAAGCAGGTTTGGAAGGCCGAGCGCCCTCTCGGATTTCTGGGCTCTTACGCGACGCCTGCGATTTACAAGCCTTCGTCCGGATCCACGCAGATTGTGGTAGCCGGCGCCGTTGAATTGACCGGATACCAGGCGCGCACGGGCGAACGCCTGTGGTGGGCGCGAGGCGTCACCAATGGCCCTGCCGCGCCGCCCTTGATCGCCGGCGATTCCGTGTATACGCTCGAGCCCGCGGGTGAAGGGGCACCTCCGTTCAAAGACATGCTTAGCGCTTTCGACAAGAATAAGGACGGCAAGATCCAGCTCTCGGAAGTTTCCGGCGATGCGATCAATGAGAAAATCATGTACCGCCTGTTCAAGGCCATCGACAAAATCAGCGGCAACGGCGACGGCGTGGTCACCGAGGAGGAATGGAACCGCGCGTTCAGCCCCGACAATCCGGGCGGCGGCCTGGTCCGCACGCGGATCGATGGCAAAGGCGACGTGAGCCGAACGCACGTGGCGTGGCGTTATACGAAGGGGATGCCCTACGTCACCGGCGCGCTGCTTTATCAAAATGTGCTCTATGTGATTGCCAGCGGTGGGATTCTGACGACGTTCAACCCGGACACGGGCGAGGTGCTGCACAAGGATCGCCTGAAAGACGCGATCGGCGATTATTACGCCTCGCCGGTTGCGGGAGACGGCAAGATCTACTTCATCAATCATGACGGCAAGACCACCGTCATCCGCCCGGGCGCGGCATGGGAAACCATTTCGGCGGGCGATCTGGATGAGGTGGTCATCGCCACGCCGGCCATCGCTCAAAGCCGCATCTATGTGCGCACCGAAAGAACTCTCTATTGCTTCGGCGCGAAGAGCCCGGTATCGTGACGCCCTCGAAGATAACCGACATTGACAACCAGCCGCTCTCACCCGAGGGCGAGCGCATGCTGGAATATCTGCGCTCGCGTGCGGAGTCGATGGGGGCCGCCGGAATTCGCGAGCGTGTACGAGCGGCGGCGCGGGAATTGGAGAGCGCCGTGGCCGTGGTCAGCGAGGCCCAAGCCCGGCTCCGGCCCATCGCCGGTAAATGGACCATTGCCGAAGTGGTGGATCACATCGCGCAGACGCAGATCCGCGCGGCCGAAGAACTGCGACACCTGCTGGCCGGCCGGCGTCCGCCGGGCCCTCCGGTGTATGAGGCTCTGCGATCGAGCGCGCCTCAGTGGGCTCCCTGGCGGGAGTTGGTGGAAGGACTGAAATCGGCGAACGAAGAACTCATCGCGCTGCTGGCTTCAGCGCCCGAATCAGCGCCTGCGCCAGATGCGGCAGCGGTGCGAACCGTTGTGGTCGTCAACCGCGCTCTGGCTGACGGCGGCACGGCGCAGCAAGTCTTCATAACCGATTTGGACTGGCGCGAATACGCGCTGCTGCAGCGCCTGCACCTTCTCGATCACCGCACCCAGATCAAGAAGCTGCACGCGGCCCTGGGCGGCGCGTAACGCGGTGCCGCCGCTTGCGATAGAATCCTCCTTTTCAAAGGAGACGACAAACCTATGCGCCGTTGGGCTTCCCTGCTGCTTGTTTGCGTGTCTGCGCTTTCCGCACAGACGAAGAAGATTCTCGTAGAACGCGAGGAGGACGACCCTACCGTTCAGGAGCTGCGTAGCGTTTCGCCGAAGGCCCGCATCGTCGCGGTCAACAAGAGCAACGTCATGCAGGAAATCGGCGATGCCGATGCGTTCATCGGCAGCATCACGCCGGCCGAAGTGCGCGCCGGCAAAAACTTGAAATGGGTGCAAGTGATGAGTGCAGGAGTCGAGCACGTGCTGTTTCTCTCCGGCGGCAACGATCTCCGCGACAGCAATATCGTCCTGACCAATAACAAGATCGTGCAAGGGCCGGAAATCGCCGATCACGCCATGGCCATGCTGCTTCTGCTCTCCCGCAACCTGCGCAAGTATGTCGACGACACCGAGCATGAGACCTGGGACCGGGGCCGCTTCAAAGGCATCGAGCTCAACGGCAAGAACGCGGTAGTGATCGGTCTCGGCGGCATCGGGATGCAAATCGCCACCCGCGCTTGGGCGTTCGGCATGAACGTCACCGGCGTGGACCCGGAAGACAAGCCTTTCTCACCCTTCGTGAAAAGAGTGGTCAAGCCCGACCAATTGGATGAAGTGGTGCCGCAGGCCGACGTAGTGTTCATCTCCACGCCACACACCGAAAAGAGCCACAAAATGATGGGCGCGCACGAATTCGAGCTGATGAAGCAGAACTCGTATTTCGTCGCCGTGAGCCGCGGCGGGATCTACGACATGGGCGGGCTGGTCAAGGCGCTGGACAGCAAACGCCTCTCGGGCGCGGGCGTGGATGTCACCGATCCCGAGCCGCTGCCCAAGGACCACCCCCTATGGAAGTTCAACAACGTGGTGATCACGCCGCACATCGCCGGAAGGTCGGATCGTGATTACGAGCGGATGTTCGGCACGGTGAAGGAAAACATCCAGCGGTTCGTCGACGGCAAACCGCTCGTCAACGTGGTGGACAAGCGGAAGGGATACTGAGACCGCGCGCTCAAGCTCTGTGAATCGTTTCCGCCACGCGGTTGGCGGATCGAACGGCAGCTTCCATTCCGAAAGTGAGGTTATCGGCGTATACGCCGGCGAAATGGATGCGGCCGCAAGGTTGGATCACCTCGGGCCAGAACTTCGACAGTTCGCCGGGCGCGTAGGCTACCGGCAAGCAGCAGGGAGCGAGGGCGTCGTGCGTCCAATCCACAGCCAGCGATTGCTCGATGTCCTCTGAGGGGCCCGTATAGTACTGGCGAAACGCCGCCAGGGCTCTTTCCGCCGATCCGAGCGGAGCCGTTCCGATCAGCAGGCCGCGCCGTGTGTCGACTTCATCCGCCATTCTCCAGACGCTCGATAGCGCGGCGCTCTCGAACTCCAGATTCGGACTGACGCCATCCTTTTCCCAAAAACGGGTGCGGGATTGCAGAATCGCGCGCCCGTAGGAATCGTAGGGCAGGTTTCGTACGATGTACGCGCGGCTTTCCGGCCAGTCCGGAGTAACTGGAATCGTGCGCAGCGCGACCATCGGCAGGCAACTCACCAGGTAATCTGCGTCCATCGTCTTCGTGCGCCCGGATTCGCTGTAGTAAACCGTGACACCCGAGTCCCCGTGCTGGATGGCCGTGACAGGCGCCGCCATGTGCAGCCGGTCTCCCAGTTTTCGAGCGAACGTATCGGTGAGGCTTTGATTTCCGCCCTTGATGCGGAAGACACGGCGTTCGAATTGGTGCATGCCGCGTCGCTTCTTGATAGCGCAAAACCAGATGGAGTAGAGCGCCGACGCCTCGCCGCCCAGGAAGCGAATGGCCGCCGCCGAAGCTCCCTGTTTTTCGAGGAAGGCCGTCACGCTCAGATGATCCAGGTGATTGAGCCCCGCGTCCAACGGCCGGTATTCGTCCGGGAAGCTGTCCAGGTAGGGCCCGTAGTAAAGCTGGGAAAATTCGGGCCAGGGATGGGCTGCCAAGTAATCGATCTCTTTCTGGTTCAGCTCGAATTTCTTCAGGACTGCGCGATCGGCGAGCATCGCTTCGGTGTAAGGCTTCCCGCCGAGATAGCGAACCATGTTGTCGCGTCGTGGATACGGCAGAACGGGGAGCTGAAATTCATCGAGGTACTGCCATAGCATGTCGTATCCGGGCCGGTAAAAGTGTTCAGCTCCGGCATCCGCATAGAGGCCGTCCGCCAGCCGGTCGCGCACCGTGAGAATGTGCCCGCCTGGCCTTCCCGAGGCCTCCAACACGGTCACCTCGTGGCCGCGCCGCATGAGTTCATAGGCGCAACACAGACCGCCGATGCCGGCCCCGGCGACAATGACCCTCTTGGTCACCGGCGCTTGCGAGCGCGCCGCCGGGAAAGGAATGCCGGCTGCCGCCAGGCCGCCCATCAACTGCTTCAGAAGGTCGCGGCGGTGCGTGTACTCCACGCGTAGATTACACCACAGCTCTGGCCGGATTGCGGAACTTTGGAAATCGGGGAAAGGAGGCTACGCGACGCCTTCAGCGAATGCGCGCGCCAAACGCACCAGAAGCTCGCGCGTCCGCACCATGGATCCGCGGCCGTTCTGTTGAAGGAGGGTTTCAAGTTCGCGCGCGTAGTAACCGATTTCGGGCTTGCCCGCCGGCGTGGCCATTCCGGCCCAGCGCCGCACGAGGGAGAGCGCCTCAGCGGGATCGAAGTTCGATCCTAAGCTGGCGATCAGCCGGCCGCTTTGCTCCATCCCTTCGGCAAGAAATGACTGCCGGGCAGATTGCGGTGCTGCGGGTCGCGCCGGAGCTGAGTTCCCTTGAGCCGCGTTCGCATTCGCCAGGTATTTCCGGATGAGATCGGGGAAGGTACGGGTATCGATCGGCTTGGTGATGTAGCCATCGCAACCGGCTTCGAACGCTTTCTCCTCGTCGCCTTTCATGGCGAATGCGGTGAGCGCCAGGACCACCGTGTCCCGCGTCTCGGGAGCCGCTTTCAGACGGCGCGTCATCTCCAGGCCGTCCATTCCCGGCAATTGAATGTCCGCCAAAACTAGCGCGGGGCGGAAGGTCTGGGCCAGCTCAAGAGCTTCCTCGGCTGTGTTCGCCGTGCGCACATCGAAGCCCTGCCTCGACAGCAACACGCGCACCAGCTTCAGATTCACGGGTGTATCGTCGACGATGAGGACCGCGTTGCTGGACACTCGGAATTCCCCGGCGGGGTCAAAACCTGGAGCCGTTGCTTCGGGCCTGACGCCGCCCATTCTTCGACATCAATTCTAAGCCTCCATATGCTCCGCAGAAAGTAAAATAAGCCAATTTTAACTGTAAAAACGGATTATTTAGGAAATACGCTCGGGAATTAAATCAAGAAATCTGTTCTCCAAGATCGATCTTCACGGCCCGCGAAAATACCGAAGGACGCCATCATCATGGTAGGGTTTGCGGCTCACGTCGGTCAAGATTTCTTTGGTTATCAAAAGTTAGCGCAAAGGATATTTCCTTTAGACCAAAATAGAGACCGTTACAGTAAAATGCCTGATTTTACTTGTTACGCCGTAACTGGAAACATAACATGGATTCGATTCGGATCGCTCCGGAAGTAGTGCGGTTCTCCGGATCGGATGCTGCTCGAAACAGGCGAAACATGATGCGCACCCCTCCATCCTCGGAAGCCCTGCCTGTTTTGACCGAACCGGACGGCTTCCTTGCTGAGAAATCACCTGAGTCAGACAGTTCGTTTCGCGAACTATTCGAATTTGCTCCCGTGGCATATCACGAGATTGACGCCGCCGGCACTCTGCGCCGGGTGAATCACACCGAATGCCGCATGCTCGGTTTCACGGCGGCGGAGATGATCGGCAAACCCGTCTGGGATTTTGTGGCCACGGACCAGAAGGAGCAGTGCCAGCAGGCCATTCGCCGCAGAGTCTCGGGGGAAGAGCTGCTCACGGCATTCGAATGCGACTTTCTGCGCCGGGATGGTGGCTACCTCATTCTGGAGATCTACGACAGCCTCATTCACAACGGTTCCGGTGAGATCAAAGGCATTCGGTCGGTCCTTCTGGATGTGACCGATCGCCGCCTGGCGGAGCAGTTGCTGGCCAACGAGGTAACGGAAAGAGAGCGGCTCACCGTGGCCTTGCGGCGTTCGAAGGAGGAAGCCGAAAAAGCCAACCGCGCCAAGAGCGAATTCCTGTCGCGCATGAGCCACGAGCTGCGCACCCCGCTGAATGCCATCCTGGGATTCGCGCAGTTGCTGGAAATGGCCGCGCTTGATCGCGACAAAAAGGAATCCGTCGCGCAGATCCTGAAGGCGGGACAGCATCTGCTCGGGCTCATCAACGAAGTGCTGGAGATCTCACGCATCGAAGCCGGCCGCCTCTCCATCTCTCCCGAGGCCGTGTTGATTAGTTCCGCGGTTCAGGAAGTGGTGGACCTGTTGAACCCCATTGCGGCACGACGCAGCATCTCGGTGCGCGATGAGATACCCCGGAGCCCCCGGCGCCACGTCATGGCCGACCAGCAGCGGCTCAAGCAGGTGCTGTTGAATGTCATCTCCAATGCCATCAAGTACAACTGCGATGCGGGAACGGTGACCCTCTCGTCGGAGGAGATCGACGGCAAACGGATCCGGCTTAAAGTGCGTGACACCGGCTCGGGCATCAATCTCGACCAGAAAGACAAGTTATTCACGCCCTTCGAGCGGCTGGGAGCCGAGACCACCGGCGTGGAAGGCACCGGGTTGGGCCTGGCGCTTTCCAAGCGGCTGATTGAAATTATGAAAGGCTCCATCGGCGTGGAGAACAACCCAGACCGCGGCGCCACGTTCTCAATCGAACTGCCGCTAGTGCAAGATCCGGTGGAGCAACTGCAAAGCACGATGCCGGAGACGTCCGTGACCGCCGTGCCAGTCTCGGAACAGCGCGACCGGATCGTGCTCTACGTGGAGGACAATCTCTCGAACATTACTCTGATCGAGCACATCATGGTGCAGCGGCCGCATGTCAAGCTAGTAGCCGCCATGCAGGGCCGCCTGGGTCTGGACCTGGCACGCGAGCACCGGCCCGATCTCATACTGCTGGACCTGCACCTTCCCGACATCAGCGGAGAGGACGTGCTGCAAGGCGTGCGCCAGATCCCGGAAATGCGCAACACCCCGGTGATTGTGGTCAGCGCCGACGCAACGCGAGGCCGCATTGAGCGCCTGCTCTCCATGGGAGTGGTGGATTATCTTTCCAAGCCTCTGGATGTCAAACGATTTCTGCAACTGCTGGATAGCACCCTCAGCGGAATGGACAACTGAAAATGATCAAAGAAGAAACCATCAAAAACGCCCGCATCCTGATTGTGGACGACCAGGAGGCCAACGTCATGCTGCTGGAGCGGCTGCTGGCGGCCTCCGGGTACAGCAACATCATGAGCACCATGGACTCGCGCCAGGTGCTGCTGATTTTCGGCAAGTTTCAGCCGGATCTGATCCTGCTCGATCTCAACATGCCCCATCTGGATGGCTATGCCGTGATGCAGCAGATTGGTCCGCGCGTGGCGGAGGGCGAGTACCTTCCGATCCTGGTGCTGACCGCGGAGATTAACGCGGAAGCCAAGCAGAAAGCGCTCACCAGCGGGGCCAAGGATTTTCTGACCAAGCCGCTGGATGCCACTGAAGTGCTGCTGCGCATCCGCAACCTGTTGGAGACCCGCTATCTGCACCTGCGGATGCAGGATCAAAAGCAGCTACTGGAGGAGGAGGTGGAGGAAAAAACACGCGAGCTGGAGCAGGCGCGCGTCGAAATCCTCGAGAAGCTCGCCATGGCCGCGGAGTTCCGCGACGACCCCACGGGGGAACATCCCAAGCGCGTGGGAGAACTGGCCGGCGTTTTGGCACGGGCCGCCGGGCTGCCCAAAGCGCAGGTGGAGCTGATCCGGCAGGCCGCTCCTCTGCACGATGTCGGCAAGATCGCCGTGTCCGACGCCATTCTTCGCAAGCCCGGCACGCTCACTCCGGATGAGTTCGAACAGGTGAAGCTCCACGCTTCGCTTGGGGCGCGCATTCTTTCCGGAAGCCAGGTACCGCTGCTGCACTTAGCCGAAGAGATCGCGCTTTACCACCATGAGCGCTGGGATGGCACCGGTTACGCCAACCTCCGCGAGCAGGCCATTCCGGTTGCCGCGCGCATCGTCGCCATTGCCGACGCGTTTGACGTCATGACCCACGATCGTCCCTATCGCGCGGCGGTTTCAAAGGCCGAAGCGCTGGCGGAAATTTCGGCGCAGAGCGGCCGCCAGTTTGATCCGCGCCTGGTAGAGGCCTTCCTGAAGTGGCATAAGAAACAGGATCTTCCCAAACGCCTGCGCGAAACCATCCTGGCCAGCTAAGCGCTCACGACAGGAACAGGAAATGCATTCGACCGGCAACGGAATCTCCGAGCCGCCACCGTTTCATCGCGATCCTTCTGCGCCTGCCGCAGCTCCGTCAGCGGAATCGGTCGAGCGCCAGTTGCAGCAGGTCCTTAAGAGCCCCATTTTTGCCCGCTCGAAGGAGCTGTGCCGTTTCCTGCAGTTTGCGGTGGAACAAAAGTTGCGGAATCGCTCCGTGCGCTTGAAGGAATACCTGATCGGCGTCACCGTTTTCGGTCGCGGGGAATCTTTCAACCCCGGTACCGACCCCATCGTTCGCGTGCAGGCGCGGAGGCTGCGCTCCAAACTGAGCCTCTACTACGAAACCGAAGGGCGCGAGGACGGGGTGCTGATTGAGCTCCCGTCGGGCAGCTACGTTCCTGTATTTCGCGTGCGGTCGGCGACTGCGCCGGAACTGGGGCCGCCGGACGATACGCCGTCCGAGAGGCGCCCCTCGGTAGTAGTTTTGCCCTTCGTCAATATCGGGCCGGCCGAGAATGAGAGGTTCAGTGACGGCCTCACCGACGAGCTGATTCACGCCCTCTCCAAAACCGCCGACCTGAGAGTGGTGGCGCGCACCTCGGCCTTTCACTTCAAAGGCAAGACCGACGATATTCGCAGCATCGGCGAACGGCTGGGCGTGGATGCGCTGGTCGAAGGCACCGTGCGATCCCATGGCAATCACCTGCGCGTCTCCGCCGGACTGATCGACGTGGCCGATGGCGCGGTCCTCTGGTCAGGAGTGTATGAGCAGACGGCCGATGAGATGTTCACCGTTCAGGAGCACCTTTCCGAACGAATCGCCGAAAAGATAGAAATGCAGCTCATCCCCAAGCCACAGGTCAACTCGCCAGCCGTAGTGCCTGCCTGACCGCTTCAGAGATCTTTCCCGTAGACCGGAATCACCGCACCCGTAACTTGCGCGGCAGCATCCGATGCCAGCCATAACGCCAGATTCGCCACCTGCTGGGGATCCACCCATTTTGAAAAATCAGCGTGGGGATCCGCGGCGCGGTTAGCCGGCGTATCCATCGTTGCCGGAAGAATCACGTTGGCCGTAATGCCGCGGTCTTTGTTTTCCAAGGCTACGCTCTTGATAAGTGAAACCAGCGCCGCTTTCGACGCTCCGTAAGCGGCGATGGAGGGCTGCGGCTCGGCCGCCGCGCGACTGCCAATCGCGACGATCCGGCCTGACCCCGCGGCACGCATCCCAGGAATCACGGCCCGCAAGATGTGGAAAGCGGACCAAAGGTTTAGGTCGAGCATGCGCTTCAGGGTGGCGTCGTCGGTGTCCGCCACTGGTTGACCGCCCGCGAAGCCGCCCACCAGGTGCACCAGAATATCGATGCGCCGAAAGCGGCTGACGACCGCGTCCGCAACCGCACGCGCGGCGTCGCGGCTGGAAAGCTCAGCGGGAATCGCGGCAAAGTGCGGTTCGGGGAAGTCGGATTGCTGTATGGACCTGGACACACCCGCGACGCTGGCCCCTGCAGTGAGGAAGGTCCTGGTGACGTAAGTCCCCAGGCCGCCCTTCGCGCCGGTGATCAACGCGACTTGGCCGTCGAGCCTCTCCATCGGTGCTAGCCGTCACTTCCTCAGCAACTTAAATGCGTGATTCCACGTGTTCGTGCGGATGCCGTAGAGCACCCACAGAACACACATGGGCTCGAGCAGGCGGGCGCCTTCGATGCCGCCGATGTCGATGGTGTTCCAGCCGAATGCGGTCAGGATGTTCGTTACGTCGGCCTTGGCGGCCGCATCATTGCCGCAGATGAACATGTCCGGCGGGCCTCCCGGAAATTGCGGCTTCACCATGTGCGCGTTGCCTACCGTGTTGAAGGCTTTGACCACGCGCGCCTCGGGAAGCCAGCGCTGCACCTGTTCGCCTCCGGAATCCGTGTGGCCGAGCGCCAATGCCGGCGGCGCACCGGGAGCCAGCACCAGCGGATTGGTGGCATCGATCAGCACTTTTCCAGCCAGGCGCTGAGCGCCCGCCGAGCGCAGGGCGTTTTCCGTGCCGCTCCACAGGGTGGCCAGCACAGCCATTTCGGCAAACTGCGCGGTGTCGGAAAACGTGCCCGTGGAGGCGAGCTTCCCGACCTCTGACGCCCACGCTCTCGCCTTTTCGTTGTTGGCGTCGCGCGAGCCCATCTTCACTTCGTGGCCCAGCATCGCAAAGCCTTTTCCAAGAGCGCGTCCGACGTCGCCCGTTCCAAGAATTCCAATTCGCATGCTCGACTCCCCCATTCAGGTTCGCACGCTTTTCCCACTTCGTGCCACGAAACGATTGCGCTGCGGGAATCACTATCCCGATGAGGAGCAAATCTCTCTGCGTGAGATTCGGTACGAAGTTATGCTATTTCAGACTGCCCGCACGGTGGGCAACGCGCCCATCAGTTTCATACATCAGACCAAGGATGGGCCGGTCCACCTCCTGGTAAAAGCGGCGAACCCGGGTTGGCTCGCGCTCTATTGGGGCACTAGAGTGGCTGGGACATGGCCCTGTGCCACCCTGGCAGAGGCGAACGAAAACGTACTTCGCTGTTTTCGCAATATCTACTTCGCCCATCAATGCTCGAATGCCTGTGGGCCCGTGGACGGCGTTGGGGCCCACAAATCGGATGATCATTGGGGAATGATTCACGACCTGTAGGGCCGGACACGTCCGGCCCGCCCGCGACTAACGCTGGGCAGTTTCGACATTCCAACCATCCACTTCCACGACCGGCGGCGCGCCGGCGAGAGCGGAAGGTTCATACGTCGCGGTCAGTTCGCAATGCTCGCCCGGCAGCAGCGTGACGTAATTGTCGTCCCAGAACACGGGAACCACATCTTCGCCGCCTTTGCCCCTGGTGAGGCGGAGGTGCACCATGAAGGCGACTTCTTTGCTTGGGTTCTTCACCGTGACGTGCATCACAGCCTTGCTTGCGCGGGGGAACACGCGTTCGGTTAGCGTCAGCTTCACGGCGGGCAGTTGGCTGAGCGCGGTGATGTCGCCATAGTCCTTCTGGGGCGTGTAAGCGGTGCCGCGCCTCTTCTTCCAGTCGAGCGTATCGGGCTTCGTCGACAGCCAGTAGAAGTTGTCGCTCACCAGCTTGCCGGCGGCGTCGTGTAGATCGAGCCGCAGAAAATAAGTCGTGCTCCATTGATCAGGCGCGGGAAGGTCAAACGCTTTCACGCTGCCGTCGGCCGGCACATCCAGCTTGACATCATGCGAATACTTCTCCGAGCCATCCACGTTGTAGATCCTCGCCGTCGCCTTCATGGCGCCCAGCGGTTCGTACCTGCTGTTGACCACCGCCACGGAGTTATCGTCGTAGGAATACTGCACATGCACCGGCTCGCATGCTTTCTTGGTGCCGAAATAGCCACCCGCCGGAACCAGGTAATAATCGTAGAGATGCCAGATGACAGAAGGCCACGCGTTGTCGAGCATCCACTGGATCACGCCGGTTGAGGTGTACTTGTTGCGCGCGTATGCCTCGAACATAGCTCGCTCGCCTTCGTACGCCATGGCTTGCGACTTGCGGAGAAAGTCCTGAAGGTTTTCCGCCTTGCCGTAGCGGCCCTCCATCCCTTTCAGGTAGGCATTCATGGTCATGAAGCGTTCGCCGCCGGCGTGGAAGTTCCACACCGAGTCGATGGGCCACAGGTGATCGGCGGGCAGAAAGCGCTTCAGACTTTCGAGCGGCGGAATGGCCGGACCCGGACTGGTTTCGGTGTTGAAACCGTACGCGCCCCCGGCCTCCTTGTCCACCAGCCAGTAGTTCGGCGGCTCGTAGTCGTATGGCCCCGTCATCTTCACGCCGGAAG
>Ga0187817_10000095_pt1 | contig 28584 bp, 20 predicted proteins | sample NC_wetland_sal_i_17_FD_132431 | JGI IMG/M metagenome (GOLD analysis project Ga0187817, IMG submission 132431) | Wetland sediment microbial communities from Neuse River Estuary, North Carolina, USA - SO4_2 | ecosystem: Environmental > Aquatic > Freshwater > Wetlands > Sediment | place: USA... | reverse complement strand
GCCTGCACGATTTGGGCATCCAGGGGATGCTTTTCGCGGTCGTTGGCGATGTGAAACGGAATCGGGGTGCGGGAGCCGTCGCGATCGAGCATGTCGTTCACGCCGCTCTCGGTGTCTACAATGAGGGGAACCGTGACCATCATGAGCCCGAGTTCCTTACACAAATTCTCCTCGATATAATTCTTCACAGTAAAGATGGCTTTCTGCGTGTCCTTGGGCGTGAGCAAAGAGGTGTAGTCGCGGGGAAGAATGTTTGCCAATTCGTTGTAGTCGCCGATGCCGGGCCCAGCCAAGTCTGCCACTTTCGTTGTCATCGTCTCACCTCTCGGTAAATCGGAGCTTCTCTTCCCGAAGGACAGCCAAAACTTTCTTCGGGAAACTTCGCGACCGTTCGCATCAAATGGACCTCAGAAACGGATGGGCCACCGACCTGGCGGCGAGTGGCCCATCGAGCTTCGAGGGGATGTCCTTCACTTCACTCCACTCCTTTCTCATCTGTCCGGACCGGACCGGGTCAGACGAGCCCTTGTTCCAGCATCGCGTTGGCAACCTTGAGGAAGCCGGCGATGTTCGCACCGTTCACCAAGTTTCCGGGAGTTCCATAAGCGTCAGCCGTTTCATAGCAGGACTTATGGATGGCGATCATGATTTTATGCAGCCGATCGTCCACTTCTTCCCGGCTCCAGGCGAGCCGCATGCTGTTTTGCACCATTTCAAGGCCGGACGTGGCCACGCCGCCGGCATTCGCGGCCTTGGCCGGGCCGTACAATATGCCAGCCTTGAGGAACATGTTTGCCGCTTCGAGCGTGCTGGGCATATTCGCGCCTTCGGCGACGAGCTTAATGCCATTCTTCAGGAGATTCACTGCGTCCTTTGCATTGATCTCATTCTGAGTGGCGCTCGGGAAAGCGCAATCGGCCTTGATGTTCCAGAGCGGGCTGTATTGCTGTTTCCCATCCGTCGAAATGTAAACGGACTTCGGGAATCGCGCGGCATACTCCTGAATGCGACCCCGGCGGATATTCTTGAGTTCCATGATCCAGTTGAGCTTTTCCCGGTCAATTCCGTCCGGATCGTAAATAACGCCGTTCGAATCGGATACCGTGATTGGCTTGGCGCCGAATTGCAGAAGCTTCTCGACGGTGTACTGCGAAACGTTTCCACTTCCGGAAATAAGGCACAGCTTGCCCTCGAGAGAATCGTTCCGCGTCTTCAGCATCTCCCAAGCGAAATAGACGCAGCCGTAACCGGTGGCTTCCGGGCGAATCAAGGAACCGCCCCAGGTGAGCCCCTTGCCGGTAAGAACTCCGGTAAATTCATTTGCAAGCCGCTTGTACTGTCCGAAGAGATACCCAATTTCGCGGCCGCCGACGCCAATATCGCCTGCCGGAACGTCGGTGTTCGGGCCGATGTGCCGCCAGAGCTCAGTCATAAAGCTCTGACAGAACCGCATGACCTCCTTATCGCTCTTCCCTTTTGGATCGAAATCCGATCCGCCCTTTCCGCCGCCCATGGGGAGCGTGGTGAGGGAATTCTTGAGCACTTGCTCGAATGCGAGGAACTTCAAAATTCCCAGATTGACGGACGGGTGAAACCGCAGTCCACCTTTGTATGGCCCGATGGCACTGTTCATTTCGATGCGGAAACCGCGGTTGACCTGCATATCTCCGTGGTCATCGAACCACGGGACACGGAAAATGATGACGCGCTCCGGCTCCGTGATTCGCTCCAGAATCTTCGTCTCGCGAAACTCGGGATGCTTCGCCAACGCGAGGCGCAACGACTCCAGAACTTCTTGCACTGCCTGATGGAACTCAGGCTCGGCGGGGTTCTTTGCCTTTACCCTCGCCATCACATCTTCGATATAGTCACTCGGAATTTTTAGACCCGGCGACACCAGATTTGTAGAGCTCATGGCAATATCCTCTTTTCTGTTCAAGGCGTGTATTGGGGCCGCGCACACACATTGCATCTGCGCTCTTAGCCCTCGCAAACTCCTGCACAAGCCTTTTATACGACCCCGCGCAAGTCTTTTCGGTGACTCTCATCACAAAGAGCAGTGACATCAGGGGGTGAACCCCAAATCATTGAATTTAGGTCGCTTGGGCGTTTAACACGAAGCGCTGCGGGGAGGTATACGAGGACTTGCACGCGCGATTTGGTCGACGCCGGGCGGGAGGATCGCGCGAGGCTTGGAGGGAGAATTAGAGCTGATCGATCTTGGCGGCGAGGATGAAGTCGCTCTCGGTGAGCCCGTTGATTTTGTGGGTCCAGGTGGTGATTTCGGCTTTGCCCCAGGAGAGCAGGATATCGGGGTGATGCCCTTGCTCCTCGGCGAGTTCGCCGACTTTATTCACGAATTCGAGGGCCTGGCGGAAATCGGGGAAGGTGAAGGTGCGCGTGATGTGGTGCGCGTCCACGACCTTCCAGTGGGGGAGTTGCTTCGAAAGTTTCTCGAGCTCTTTGCCGGCGAGCGGGGACACGCCTCCCTTGCACGGAACACAGGTCTTGTCTGCTAGTGCGGCCATGGGATTCTGCCTCCTTGAATTAGAATCTGCTTCACGAATCAGTCGACCGGGCTCCGTCCGGCCCTCAGGGGTTAAAACCCCTGAATATGACGAACCTCACGGCACGGCTGAAGCCGTGCCCTGACGAAAAATAAGGGCGAGGACCTGGATCCACTGCCTGCCACAGCGCGTCTCGCGGTCATCGTTTGCCGGAAAGAGCTGCGCGCTTTTCGATGTATTCGCGCATATAGGTTGCAAAGATCTTTTCGAGCTTTTGGGTGATGGGGCCGGGGGCGACGGCGATTTTGTGGCCGTTGATTTCACCCACGGAGAGCATGCTGCGATTCGTCGAGGAGATGAAAACCTCATCGGCGGCGTAGAGGTCTTCCGGGCGAAGCGTATCTTCTTCGACAGCAAGCCCGGCGTCCTTTCCGATCTCGAGGAGGATGCCGCGCGTAATACCTTCGAGGCATCCGGATGAAAGTGGCGGCGTGGCCACCCGGCCTGCGCGCGCGCAAAAAATGTTGGCGGTGGTGCATTCGGCTACTTCGCCGCGCTCGTTTAGCAGGACGGTCTCGTCGAATCCGGCTTGGTGGGCTTCATAGAGAGACCAGACATTATTCAGCCAGGCCGTGACTTTCACGCCGGCGAGGGGCGAGGCGGCATGGCGGCCGTGGGGGCGGAGGCCCAAGCGGGCCGGTTCGCGGTAGGAAGGCAGACCGGCGGAAAGAAGGAGCAGGTCCGTCTGAGGGAAGGGCTCGTCGCTGCGCCAGAAGCCGGGTTGATTATAAATCGCATAGATGCGTGCGCAGCCTTCGCGGACCTCGTTGGCGCTGAGAACATCATTCAATTGCGCGCGTACGGTTTCCTCTTCGAAGGGAAAGGGACAGTGCGTGCGTTCGGCGTCGCGGGAGAGGCGCTTCCAGTGGTGTTCGAATGCGAATGGAATGCCCTCGGTGACGCGCACGGTGGTGAAAAGTCCCCAGCCGCTGAGCAGGCCTGACTGTCCGGGCGAGAGGCGCACCTGGTCGATCGGCAGCAGACGGTTGTTGTGGAAGACAAAGCGGTGGATCATACGCTCCCCCTCGAGAGTCGCATCCATTCTAGCGCAGAAATTGAATTCGGCAGCGGGGGCCTAAGCAACCTGTGTGAAAACCCCAAAGGAGGAACTTCCGCGGCTAAAGCCGTATCGATTTTGCAGCGTTTATGTCGCGGTTGAAACCGCGACCTACAAAGAATCTCGAGTCTTCACATAGTCTCTAAGGTGCGGTGCCCGGATGACCAGAGGGGCCTAGAAGTGGCAGGATTTCGCGCCGCGTTTTTCCAGGTACTGCTGGTGATAATCCTCGGCGCGATAAAAATCCGAGCCGGGAAGAACTTCCGTGACGATGGGGCGCTTGAACGCGTTCATCTTTTCGAGCACGGCTTTGGAGCCGGCGGCGGAAGCTTGTTGGGCGGCGTCATGATAGAAAATTGCGGAGCGATATTGCGTGCCGACGTCCGGGCCCTGGCGGTTGAGGGTGGTCGGATCGTGGCTCTCCCAAAAGACGGACAGAAGCTGCTCGTAGGTGACTTGCTCAGGATCAAACTCGACTTCCACGGCTTCGGCGTGGCCGGTTCGTCCGGTGCAGACATCTTGATAGCTGGGATTCTTAGTTGTGCCTCCGGTGTAGCCGACGGTGGTCGAAGTGACACCTTTGATGTGGCGGAACACTTCTTCGACGCCCCAGAAACAGCCGGCCGCAAATGTTGCCTTTGCCATGGATGAAACTCCTCCTGTCACGCGCGCATCCGATTCCGCGAACTATATGTTGCCACATTGCGGAGATGGCGTCGAGCGCGCGCGAGCGCGCTTAGGGGACCGAAAGTCGGTGGTATATACTCCGCCGCGGAAAGTGGGGCCCATGAACACTGTGATTAGATTGCGTGCTGTGATTTTGGTTGCGGGCGTTTTCGTTGCAGGGCTGATGGGAGCGCGTGTGACGCTTTCGCAGCAGCCGGACACGCAGGCGTTTGCGGGGATGCGATGGCGGCTGATTGGTCCATTTCGTGGGGGGCGCGCGCTGGCTGCGAGCGGCGTTCCCGGCAACGCGCATGAGTATTTGTTCGGCGCAGTGGGCGGCGGGGTGTGGAAGACGACGAATGAGGGGCGGACGTGGCAACCGATTTTCGACGGGCAGGCGATTGCTTCGATCGGAGCGATCGCGGTGGCGGCGTCGGACCCGAAAATTATCTACCTGGGCACGGGCGAAGCGGACATGCGCTCGAATATTTCCTATGGCGACGGCGTTTACAAATCGAGCGATGGCGGCGCGACATGGCAGCACCTGGGACTGCGCGATTCGCGGCAAATCGGCCGGGTTCTGGTGGATCCGCGCGATCCGAACATCGTGCTTGTTGCCGCGCTCGGGCATGCTTTTGGGCCGAATGCGGAGCGCGGGGTTTATCGCTCGACGGATGGCGGTGCGAGCTGGAAACAAGTGCTCGGAAAGAACGAGGACACCGGGGCGATTGATCTTTGTTACGAGCCGGGCAATGCTGAAATAGTGTATGCGTCGTTGTGGCAGACGCGCCGCCCGCCCTGGAGCGTCTATGCGCCCACGAACGGGCCGGGCAGCGGGCTATACAAATCCACGGACGGCGGAATCCATTGGCAGCAAATCGCGGGGCATGGATTTCCAAGCGAGGGACTGGGGCGGATCGGGATTGCGATCGCTGCGGGTGAAGGCGGCAAGCGCGTATTTGCGCTTGTGGATGCTCCCGAGGGCGGGCTCTACCGCTCGGATGATGCGGGCGAGACCTGGCGGCGTGTGTCGTCTGATCATCGCATCTGGATGCGCGGGTGGTACTTCGGTGGTGTGACGGCGGACCCGCGCGATGCGAACACGGTGTATGTCTCGAACACTTCCCTCTACCGTTCTAGCAATGGCGGGGAAAGCTTCGAGGCGATCAAGGGCGCTCCGGGTGGGGATGACTATCATTCCCTTTGGATCGCGCCGGATGATCCACAGCGGATGATTCTGGCCTGCGATCAGGGCGCCGCGATCAGCGTGGACGGCGGAAAAACCTGGAGCTCGTGGTACAACCAGCCGACCGGGCAGTTCTATCACGTGATAACAGACGATCGTTTTCCCTACATGGTCTATGGATCGCAGCAGGATAGCGGAACAGCGGGTGTATCGAGCAGGAGCGATTACGGGCAGATTACGTTTCGGGATTGGTCGCCCGTGGGCGGGGAAGAAAGCGGGTACATCGCGCTCAGTTCGGCCGATCCGTATCTGGTTTACGGCGGCGGGCCGAATGGCGAGGTGCTGCGGTTCAATTGGACGACCGGGCAATCGTTTGATATCTCGCCACAGCCGAAGGATTCCGCGGACAGTCACTTGCGATTCACGTGGACTTCGCCGCTCGTGACCTCGCCGCAGAATTCGCGGGTGATTTACTTCGGGGCGCAATATGTGTTGCGGACGGAGGACCGGGGACAGGGCTGGAAGGCCATCAGCCCGGATTTGACAGTGAGGAAGAGTGAAGCAACGAGCGGGGGGACGAAGAAGGAGGATGACCGGGGCGTGGTTTACACAATTGCGCCTTCGCCCATTCGCGCCGGCGAAATTTGGGCCGGCACGGATAACGGGATCATTCAAGTGACGAGCGATGAGGGCAAGACGTGGGACGATGTGACGCCTGCGGGGCTTGCGGACTGGAGCATGATCAGCTTGATCGAAGCTTCGCACTTCGATGCCGGCACGGCGTACGCGGCGGTGGACCGGCACCAGGTGGATGACATACGTCCCTATATTTATCGGACGCATGATGGAGGCAAGACGTGGAAAAGCATCGTTACTGGAATTCCAGCGGATGCCTACGTGCACGCGGTTCGCGAAGACACGGATCGCAAGGGGCTGCTTTACGCGGGAACGGAGACCGGAGTGTATTTCTCGGTTGACGACGGCGATCATTGGCAATCGCTGCAACTGAATTTGCCGGTGACGTCTGTTCGTGATATCGCGCTGCATGGCGATGATCTCGTGGTGGCGACGCACGGGCGCGCTTTCTGGATACTGGACGACATCGAGCCGCTGCGAGAATGGAGCGAGAAGGTGGAAACACACGCGGCGTACCTCTACCATCCAGAGCACGCTCTGCGCAGCCGACGGAGCGAAAGCCACGACACGCCGCTGCCTCCGGAGACTCCCGTGGGAGAAAATCCGCCTGCCGGGGCCATACTCGATTACAGCTTGAAGGAGGCAACGGAGGGCGAAGTAGCGCTCGAGTTTCGCGACAAGGGCGGTAAGGTGGTGCGGCGAATCTCGAGTGAAGATGTGCCGCCCGCGATTTCGGAGCCTCCTGAATTTCCGAGCTATTGGCTTCATCCGGCGGAGACGCTTTCGAAGAAGGCGGGGATGCACCGCTTCGTCTGGGATTTGCGCTACCCTTCGCCGACCGCGCTCCACACTGAATATGACATGGCGGCAACCATTCATGGGGGCACGGTGGCGGAGCCGCAGGGGCCGCTCGTGCTTCCGGGAGAATATGAGGTGCGGCTGATAGCAGCGGGGGAAACGCACACGCAGAAGCTGAGCGTTGAAATGGATCCGCGGGGACAGGTGACGGGCGATGATCTCGCGCGGCAGACTGAGTTCGAATTGAGAATAGACAGCGCGCTCACGAAGGCTACTGAAACTTATCGCCAGATTGCGGATGTTCGCACTCAACTTCATGCTCTTCAGGAGCAGCTTGCGGGAAATCCAAAGGCAGCGGACATTCTCGCGGCGGTGAATGCGTTCGATGGGCAGGCGGATGCAATCGCGGGCAATGAGCCCGAATATCCGCTCGTGGCGACGGGACTTCGCGAAGTGAACAAAGCTCTCACGGCACAGGCGATTTCCCTGGGCGGAGCGGATAGTGCGCCCACGGCAACTTCGCTAGCTGCGTTCGAAAGCGTGGAGAAGCGCCTGAATGAGGGGACCGCGAAGTGGGATGCGCTGAAGCAACAAGAGCTGCCCGCGTTGAACAAGCGATTGCAGGATGGCGGACTGCCGGCGGTGAATGAAGGCTTTTCAGGCAAGGCGGCCGGCGAGTGAGGCGTTTCCGTTTCCGGCGGCGATTGCCCGGGCGCCCGTTTGCGACCGCTCGAAAATTGTTTCCATGATTTCGGGGATTTCGAAGACGGCGCGGTTTTCGAGCGCGGCGGCATTCGCCCGATAGCGCGCGAGGGTGGCGGGTTCGATCAGGCGCGCGACGGCGCTCACGATTTCCTTGAAGCTGCGGAGGACTTCTCCTACCTGCTTTTCGAGAATCCAGACGGCGTTGTAGCGCTCCTGCGGAAGCGTCCACGCGTTGCATTCGACAATCACGGGGAGATGCATGGCGAGGGCTTCGCTGAGGCTTCCAGGCCCAGGCTTGCCGATGAAGAAATCGGCGAGCTGCATATAGTGATTGACCTTTGTGGTGAACCCCTCGACAAAGCGCGGCAGACGCGATTTTTGCGCGCGCAAGGCGTTGACGAGCTTATCGTTTCGCCCACAAATAAAAATCAACTGAAGGTCGAGCGATGAACGATCGAGTCGCTCGGCGATGTCGAGCATCACCTGCGAGCCGTGGCCGCCGAAGAGGACGAGTCCCGTCGGGAGATCGGGGCGAAGGCCCAGGCGTTCCCTTTCCGCAATGCGATTTTCGACGGGCGGCTCATAGAAGCGGGGATGAAGGATCATTCCGGAAGCGCGAAACACGCGGCTCTCCGAATGGCCCACGGCGCGCGCCTGCTCGACGGCGCGATCGGTGCCGCAGATGAAAAATTGCGACTGGCTCGGCTCGATCCAAAAGTGTGGCGGGAAATCGGCGAGGTCCGTGAGTACGGTTACGAATGGACGTCCTGGGTAAGCGCGATGAAAACTTTCGTAGAGCGCACGATTAAAATGGGGAACAAATGACACAGCCATATCCGGCTGCGTTCTTTTCCATTGCGCCTCGAGAAGCCGGACGGTGGGGCGGTGGTAGACGCGGATGGCGAGCTGAAGGACCTTCATCAGCTGCGTGCTGCCTAAAGTCCATCCCGTCCGTAACATGGAGTTGTAAAAATCCTGGATACGGATGCCGCCGTATTTTTTGAGGATGTCGATCTCATCGAGAAGTTCCTGCAAATTGGTGAGGTGGACTTCCCAGGGGCGTTGCTGCGCCCGGATGGCCATTTCCAGCGCGGTGGCAGCAGCCCGATGGCCGCCGCCGGCGTCGAAAAAGCCGAACTCGATTCGCTCCATGCAGGCCCCAGTTTGAAGGTTGAAATGCCAAGCTCTGCTACTGAAATGTTAAAAGAATGTTTCAAGTGTCTAAAGAATTAAGTGGCTGTATTTTCAGAACTTTAGCGCGTTTGTCATGCTGCAGTAACCCGCGCCCGGCAGAATTTGCACTGTGAAATGCGACATGCATGTTCACTCGTACTATTCCGGAGCGTGTACAACCCCTATTGTCCAAAAGATTTGCCGCGAAAGTTACAGCGATCCCGAAAAAGTTTTTGAGCTGCTGCGCCGCCGAGGGATGAGTTTGTTCACCCTGACGGATCACGATTCGATCGAAGGCAGCGAGCAATTGCGGCGGCGTGCAAACTTTTTCCTGAGCGAAGAGCTGACCTGCCGGATGCCGAGCGGGACGGAGGTACACATCGGGGTGTACGACCTGAACGAGCGGCAGCACATTCATCTTCAGCAGCGGCGAAACGATTTGGTGGCGCTGCTGATGTACCTGACGGAGCGGCGGCTGCTTTTCAGCATCAATCACGTGTTCTCGAGTCTTACAGGCGCGCGCGAGCGCGAGGATTTCGCGTGGTTCCAGGAATATTTTCCGGCCGTAGAAACGCGCAACGGCCACATGCTCGAGAGGGCGAATGAACACGCCGCGAAACTGGCCAAGCAGTGGGAAAAGATCGAAATCGGCGGAAGCGATGCGCATGCATTGCCGTCCGCGGGGACGGCTTACACCGAGGTCCCGGGCGCGCGGAGCAAGGAAGAGTTCTTCGACGGGCTTCGGAACGGGATGGGGCGCGTGGGAGGAGAGTCCGGCTGCTTCACGAAACTGACGCGCGACGTTTACGTGGTGGCCTACGAGATGATGCGCGAGAAAGCATGGACCAGGCTGCTTGCGCCGCTGGGCGTGCTGATTCCGGCCTTCACTTTTTTGAGTTACCACAACGACAAAAATTTCTGCCGCCGATGGGCGGCTGAGATTCTGGGCCAGCGCGAAGCCCGCAAACGTCCCCGCTGGATCACCGTGCCACAACCCGCGGTGGAGGAGTGGGTATGACAGTCGCCAAGGCAGTGTGGAACCAGATCCAATCGAACGACCACCGGCTGATGAGGCGGGTGCACCGGTGGCGCGCGCCGCGATGGTTTCGCATATTGATGATCGTGATGACGCGGCTGGGCGACGGGTGGCTGTGGTACTCATTGGGGTTGATTCTTGTATTCTACGGCGGGGCGCACCGGTTCGCCGCGATTGGGGCAGCATTGTCCGCCGCGGTGGCGGGAATTTTTCTTTTCCGGGCGCTGAAGCGGACGAGCCGGCGGAAGAGGCCGTGCGAAGTGGAGCCGCATTGCTGGGCGGCGGTATTGCCCCCGGACAAGTACTCATTTCCGTCGGGGCATTCGATCACGGCTTTCGCGATCACGTTTTCGCTGGGGTTGTTCTATCCGGAGCTGCAAGCGCCGTTGATCGCGGTGGCGGTGCTGATTGCGTCTTCGAGGATCATCCTGGGGATGCACTTTTTGAGCGATGTTCTGGCGGGGTCCGCAATTGGGGTGGCTCTGGGCTGCGTGAGCTACCATTTCTTCGCTCTTCTCTAAAAATTCCATCAGACCGTGCGGTTTCCGACCTAATGCAGCGAAGACGGCGCCGATCTGTGTTCCAGCATTTTCCCCATATAAATAAGGCCGAAAGCGGTGCGATAAAGGTGTGCGCGGACCTCCTAGCGTTGGCAAGCGCGCGTGACGCAGCGAAATACCTTCATGGATTTTGCGTGAAAGAGGATTGTAAGATGGGCCTGCGAGCGGGGGAGGAAGAGCCGTTCCGGCGGTGCGCCGATTCGGGCTGCTTCGGAGAGGGAACCGCCTCGCTGAAGAAGGATGACGGCATCAAGATGAAATCTCTTGGGACAAAGAGGCAGGGCGCCGCGGCGAAGAAAGAAGCGCTGCCAGGGCCGACGCTCGAAGAGCGCATGGCCGCGGGAAAAGCGCTGCGCGAGAGAGTTCCGCGAACGTCGCAATCGGAGTACGCCCCTTCAAAGGCCCGGCCTGACCCCGTCGAATTGCTGAAGAAAGGCGACCACGCGAGACTGGCGGAATTGCTGCCAATCCGGTATGAGCGGATGCGCGGCTCGCCCTTCGCCTTTTTTCGAGGGGCGGCGGGGGTGATGGCGTCGGATTTGGCCGGAACGCCCGCGACGGGGATTCGTGTGCAGGCTTGTGGGGATTGCCACATCAGCAATTTCGGGGGCTACGGGTCTCCGGAACGGCAGCTTGTATTCGACATCAACGATTTCGATGAGAGTTTGCCGGCGCCGTGGGAATGGGACGTGAAACGGCTGGCGGCGAGCATCGTGCTCGCGGGGCGGCAGGCCGGGACGCGAGAGCGGCATTGCGGCGACGCGGCGCGCATCGCGGTGGAAAGCTACCGCGAGCACATGCAGGAATATGCCGAGATGCGCGCGCTCGACGCGTGGTACTCGCATCTCGATGCCGAGATTTTCATTGACGAGGCGAGGACAGCGGCGGCGAAGAAGCGATGGCGGGAAATCGAGGAAAAGGCGATTCGAGAGACGGCCGAGCACGTCTTTCCAAGAATTACGGATGATGCTGATGGGGCGCCGCGAATCAAGGATCGTCCGCCGCTCGTTTATCACCCGCGGAGTTATGCAAGGCGTTCGAAAGAGATCAAGGAAATTTTTCACTGCTACCGGCAGACACTGCCGGAAGAGCGGCGGGTGGTTCTCGACCGGTATCAGATTTTGGATATCGCGCGGAAGGTGGTGGGAGTGGGGAGCGTGGGAACGCGGTGCGCGGTGATTCTTCTGATGGCGGGGAAAAATGATCCGCTGTTCCTGCAATTCAAGGAGGCGCTGCCTTCGGTGCTCGAGGAATATGCGGGCAAGAGCCGCTACCGGAACCACGGGGAGCGAGTGGTGACGGGGCAGCGCATGCTGCAATCGGCGAGCGACATTTTTCTCGGGTGGACGCGGGACGACGAGGGGCGGGATTATTATTTCCGTCAGTTTCGCGACATGAAGATGACCATCGAAGTAGAAGACATGACAAAGGGAGATTGGCTCGAGTACGTGGAGATTTGCGGATGGACGCTGGCGCGGGCACATGCGCGGACGGGAGACACGGCGCGGATCGCGGGCTACCTCGGGAAAAACGATTCGTTTGATGAGGCGATCGCGAAGTTTGCGTCGGCGTACGCGGACCAGACGGAACGGGACCACGCGGCGCTGGTGAGGGCGATCAAGGCTGGGCGGCTTCCCGCGCGGGCTCAGGTGCGGCGCTGAGAAGCGTCGGGGCTGGGGCGCCGGGGAGGGAGGAGGTGCGCCCGCAGGTGGGGGTGGGGGGTGGATGAGGGGGCCCATTATAAGGTCGATTTCAAAATGGCACTCGACTGATTTTGAACGAGTTGCGGCGATTTGAAATCGTTCTTAAGTGTCGATTTCGAGGGGCAAATTCGGGCTGTAAGTGCCTCAAATCAGGCTCCCGGTGGCCGTGTGGCATTGCGTTTTGGGCCAGGCGGGGTCCGATAGGCTGCTGGGAAAGCGACTTCTCCGCTGTTTGCAGGGGTGCATAAACCGAAGCCAAGATTCGGACACTCATTTCTAGACGAGTCCTGGGCCGCCAAGCCGGCCATATTACTAATAGCAGGTGGGCGTTGGCGCGGGAAGGATGCGTGTGTGTGGACTTTTGGGATGGACTGCTGCTCGAGATATCGATGGAGGCGTGCTTCGATTCATGGTTTCGGGTGATTGCGAAGCAGTACTCAACACGGAGATCACGGAGGAAGGCAGGAGGACACGGAGAGGATGAGGCTTGAGGTGACGGGGGCTGGGATTATGGAAAACCGGGGGCTTTGACGGGATCACTAGAAAGCCATCACAAATCTAGGGGGAGGAGATTTTCGCCGGTGATGAGGCGGGCGGAGCGGCCGTAGGTGATGTAAAGCCAGGCCCATTGAAAGAGGATGAGAAGGCGATTTTGAAATTCGACGATGTAGAGGAGGTGGACAAAGAGCCAGATCATCCAGGCGGGAAAACCGGAAAGACGCATGAAATTTAAATCGGCGACGGCCTTGCCGCGGCCGATGGTGGCGAGATTGCCCTTGTCGAAGTAGTGGAAGGGGCCGAGTTTCTGATTTTTTAGGCGGCGCTCGATCAATTTGGCCGCGTATTGGCCCTGCTGAATCGCGGGCTGAGCCACTCCGGGAAGCGGCTTGCCGGTTTGGTGGCTGAAATTGGCGAGGTCGCCGATGACGAAAATTTCCGGATGGCCGGCAATGGTGAGATCGGGCTCGACGATGACGCGGCCGACGCGGTCGAGCTTTGCGCTTGCTTCCCTGGCGAGGATGAGGCCGAGCGGCGAGGCGAGGACACCAGCGGCCCAGAGAATCGAGCGGGCGGCGATCTTTTCGGGGCGATCGCCTTCGCGGACAGTGACCGCGCCATCGGAAATATCGGTTACCATCGCCTGGGTGCGGACCTCGACGCCCAAGTGGATGAGCATCTTTCGCGCGGAATCGGAGAGGCTGGCGGGATAGGCGGGGAGGACGCGATCGGTTCCTTCGACGAGGATGATGCGCGCCTTGGAGGGATCGATGTTGCGAAAATCGTGGCGCAAGGTGTCGCGGGCGATTTCGGCGAGGGTTCCGGCGAGCTCGGCGCCAGTGGGACCGGCGCCGACGATGACGAAGGTCATCCAGGCGCGGAGCTTTTCGGGATTGGTTTCGCGCTCGGCGGCTTCGAAGGCGAGGAGAATGCGGCTGCGCATGGCGGTGGCGTCTTCGATGGTTTTCAAGCCGGGGGCGAATTGCTCCCATTCGTCATGGCCGAAATATTGATGGCTCGAGCCCGTGGCGACGATGAGGGTGTCGTACTCGAGCGAGCCGTCGCTCAGGATGACGCGGCGATGGGAAGCGTCAATGTGAGTGGCTTCGGCGAGGAGAACCGTGGTGTTTTTCTGGTTTTTGAGGACATTGCGCAAGGGCGCGGCGATATTGGCGGGGGAAAGCGAGCCGGTGGCGACCTGGTAGAGCAAGGGCTGGAAGAGATGGTAATTGCGGCGGTCGATGAGCGTGACATCGACGGGAGCGCGCCTGAGCTGGCGAGCGGCTTTGAGGCCGCCGAAACCGCCGCCGATGATTACGACTCGATGCCGATCCGCCATGGCCACCTGATGCGAAGGGTACCACGCAACGAAAAAGCGGAAGGTCCGCCGCGTGATGCCGCGGGAGCGAAGAATTTGCGTCCGGCGAGCCTTCTGAACTAGGCTAACATGAACGAGCGGGGATTGTATTCACGCGGGATGGAGAGGCCCGGGAGGGCGAGGCGCGCGATCTGAAGCAGGAGCAAGGAAAAAGTGCGGGCGAAACGTCCGCGTTGGGTAAAGGCGGCGCGACGAATGAGACTCATGGGGCGGGTATTGTTCGGGACGGCCGTGATTCTGGCGGTTTTGTACATCGGCGACTATTTGCGCTTGCGATACAAGATGTGGAACCCGAAAGCGGGCGCCGCTTTCGGGAATGTGACGGTGTATGACTCGGTGACGCTGAAGGGCGGCAAGACGGAAATTCTCTTCGACCAGCCGCAGACGATGGCGTGCGTTTATTCGTTGTTTCCTCATTTCGGGGACAGTCCGTGCTGGTATGCGGGACGTAAAACCGTGAAGGGACTCGACTAAGGCGGGTCCGCCGGGCGGACGGTACTTTCAGGCACTTTACGAAATCCTTATATCTCGCTTATGTCTTCCTGATGCGCCAAACGTAGGATGGATGGAAGTTTGTGTGTTCGCGCCCCGGCGGGAACTGCGCGGCGATGCGCGAGGAGAATTTGGATGGGGATTTTTATCTTGGTCTCGGGCGGTTTGACGTGCGCGTTTTTTCTATACGTGCTGGTGCAATTTCATAAGGAACTGGTGCGAACCGAGCGAAACCAGACCCGGAGGCCCGGCGGGCGATTGCGGACGTACACGAGGGAATTGTCCGAGCGGCAAGCGGCCTTGGCGGAGAAGAGAATCAAGAGAATTCTGAAGACGGCGCGCAAAAGGGCTGAAATCCGGCAGGAGAAACGGGCGCGAGCGAAGGCGGAGGATGCGAGCGGGATTCCCTACATCGAGACAGTTTTTCCGATTGGTTTTGTGGTGACACCCATTCCCAGAGCCGCTGGTCCGGGGACGGCGGCGATCCACCGAAACAGTTAGCCTGATAAAAACCGATCCAGGAGAAGAGGATATTTGCATGTCGAAGTTCGTTTTGCGCTTCGAAGGGCTCCTGACCGGAGGCGTACGATTGAGGATTGCGCGGCGAGCATGGGGACCACGAGCTGAACAACTGAAGAACCGAATGAAAATTTCAACGGAAAGGGCCGGGCTGCAAAAAATGAAAAAGAATAGTTTTCGATTTAGTTCCAGGCCAGTTGCTCTGATGGCGTTGTGGCTGTGCGTTTGTCCGGGGATTGCTTTTGCGCGGAATGCGGGGGGAGATGACAAATCCACCGCAGAGGCAACGAGCAAACCGGCGGCGGGCACGGAGGACGCCCATGCGAAGGGGGCGAACCGGACGACCGAGCAGATTCTCGACGAACTCGAGGCTATGCGGGCCCGGATTGCGGAGCTCGAGGCGGAGCTGAAGGCGCAAAAGGCGGGAGGGCGGGCGGCGATGGTGAACGCAGCGCTTCCCACGAGTGCGGCGGCGAGCGCGAGTGCGCCAGCGCCGGCAGCGACGACCGCCCCGGCAGGGCCGCTGGATGCGAAGATTGCAACGAGCGCGGCGACTCCGGACCAGAGCAAACCGGCCAAGGCGGAGCCGTTTGCGTTTGCGGATTTTACCTGGCTGAACGGGAACAGCCGCGAGAAGGAACCGCCGCTCGATACGAAGTTTTTCACTCCGGAATTCCGGTCCGACGTGGACTATATTTACGATTTCAACCACCCGAAAGACGACACGATCGGGGGATCGAGCGAAGTCTTCCGGGCGGATGAAGTGCAGATTACGCAGCTGGGAATCGGCGGGGATTTCCACTACGACAACGTTCGCGGCAGGCTGATGACGCAGTTCGGCATGTATTCGACGACCACGCCACGGAACGATGCCAGTCCCGCGCGCGGGCAATGGGACCTGTCAGACGCTTACCGATACCTTTCGGAAGCATACGGCGGATATCACATCAATGCCCTGCATGGAATCAACATTGATGCGGGGATTTTCATGTCATATGTGGGGCTCTTCAGCTACTACCAGTACGACAACTGGGCGTACCAGCCGTCGTACGTTTCGTCGAACACGCCGTGGTTTTTCAATGGGGTGCGGGTGCAGATTTTTCCGACGGAACATTTGAAGATTGAGCCTTGGTTCATCAACGGATGGCAGTCCTACGGGAGATTCAACGGCCGACCGGGACTTGGAATGCAGATTTTGTATAGGCCGAACGGATGGCTTTCGGTCCTGGGGAACCAATATGGAGTGGGCGAGGATGCGCTGGGCGTGCCGGGGCGGGTGCGGTATCACACGGATGACAGCATCGAGATCAAGTATCATGACAACCCCGACGGATTCATTTCGAAGGCGGCGTTTTCGCTGACCGGGGATGCGGGATGCGAGCATGGAGGGAGCATAGCCAACGGCACAAGCGTGAGCTGCTACACGGACAGCCGCAAGGGTCCGAAACAGAGTTTCCTGGGATTCATGTTTTACAACCGATTTTGGTTTGACCACGACAAGTATGGGCTGACGCTCGGCGGCGGGAAAATCAACAATCCGGGACGCTATCTGGTACTGCTGCCACCGATTAATGGGGCGACGGCGGCGTCCGGGACGCCATATTTCACCGAGAATCCGGGAGACCCATTCAAGGCGTGGGACGCATCGGCGACATTTGATTACATGCCCAGTCAATACATTACATTTCGCTGGGAGTATGATCATCGCGCGGCGAATGTGCCGTATTTCTCGGGGGCAGGCGGAATCACGCCGACGAGCTGCCCAACCCCATTTATCGACAACAACATTTGCGGCTCGCCCGGGGCCGTGGTGCCGGGGTTCACGCCGGATCTGCGGAAGACTGAGACCCGGCTGGATCTGGCTATACTCGTAAAATTCTGAGGCGGGACGGCGAAGCGGGAAACAGGAGCGGGAGATGCAAGACATTATTTTCATAGCGTGCACGGTGGGGTTCTTTGTGGTGGCGGTGGTGTACGTGTGGGCGTGTGAGCGGTTGAAATAGGGGGTTCGCAAAGATGCTGGGAAATATTTTGCTGCTGGGAATTTCGGCGGCGCTGCTGCTGTACTTGCTGGCGGCGCTGCTGTGGCCGGAGAAATTCTGACATGACTGCCAACGGGTGGTTCCAAATATTCGTGTTTTTGATGGTGATCCTGGCGGTTGCCAAGCCGCTGGGAATTTACATGGCACGGGTGTTTGCGGGGGAGAAGACGTTTTTCGATCCGCTGGCGCGGCCGGTGGAGCGGCTGCTGTACCGGCTGACGGGCGTGGATGAAGACCGGGAAATGCGCTGGACGGAGTACGCGATTTCGATGCTGCTCTTCAGCGCGGTTTCGATGCTGCTGCTCTACGTGATGCAGCGCGTGCAACACTGGCTACCGTGGAACACGCAAACGATGGCGGGCGTGGCGCCGGACCTGGCGTGGAACACGGCGTCATCGTTTACGACGAACACGAACTGGCAGGCGTACACGCCGGAAACGACGATGACGTACTTCACGCAGATGGCTGGGCTGGCATATCACAATTTCATGTCCGCCGCGGCGGGAGTGGCCATGGCGATTGCGGTGATTCGGGGGATCGCGCGCAAAGAGAAGGATACGATCGGAAATTTCTGGGTGGACTTGACGCGCTGCACGCTGTGGGTGCTGCTGCCGATTTGTCTCGTGGTGTCGCTGATTTTTGTTTCGCAGGGGATGGTGCAGAACCTGAAGTCGTATGACAAGGCGCAACTGGTGAATCCGCAGACGGTGCAGCAAACGGGCGCCGACGGGAAGACGACGACGGAGGTGGTGAGCGAGCAGACGATCGCGCAAGGGCCGGTGGCGTCACAGGAGGCCATCAAGATATTCGGGACGAACGGCGGAGGATTTTTCAACGCAAACAGCGCGCACCCATTCGAAAATCCGACTCCGCTGACGAATTTTCTGCAACTGGTGCTGATTTTCGCGATTCCTTCGGGATTGACGTACACGCTTGGGCGAATGACGGGGTCGCAGCAGCACGGCTGGGCGGTGTGGACGGCCATGGCGCTGCTATTTGTGCTGGGTGCAGGGTGTGCATACGCGGCGGAGGCGCGCGGGAACGTGCTGCTGCACGGTGTGGACCAAAAGGTGAGCGCGACGCAAGCGGGCGGGAACATGGAAGGCAAGGAAGTGCGGTTCGGGATCGCGGATTCGGCGCTCTATGCCACGGTGACGACGGACGCGAGCTGCGGGGCGGTGAACTCGATGCACGATTCGTACACGCCGCTGGGCGGGATGGTTCCAATGGTGAACATGATGCTGGGCGAGGTCGTGTTCGGCGGAGTGGGGGCGGGACTCTACGGGATTATCGTGTTCGTGATTCTTTCGGTATTCATCGCGGGATTGATGGTGGGAAGAACTCCGGAGTACCTGGGAAAGAAAATCGAAGCGTACGACGTAAAGATGGCCATGCTCACGGTGCTGGTTTTTTCGCTGGTGATTTTAGTATTCACGGCCATTGGCGTGGTGAGTCCGGCCGGGAAGGCAGGTATTTCCAATCCCGGTCCGCACGGGCTTTCGCAGATTTTGTATGCGTACACGGAAGGGGCAGCGAACAACGGTTCGGCGTTTGCGGGCGGGAATTGGAATTCGGTCTGGTACAACACGACCATCGGATTCGACACGCTGATCGGAAGATTCTTCATGGTCATCCCGGTGCTGGCGATTGCGGGAAACCTGGCGCGTAAGAAGGTGGTGCCGGAATCGGCGGGGACGTTTCCGGTGACGACGCCGCTCTTTAGCGTGCTGCTTGTCTCGGTGATATTGATCGTGGGAGCGCTGACGTTTTTCCCGGCATTGAGCCTGGGGCCAATTTTGGAGCACCTGCTGATGCATGCAGGGAAGGTTTTCTAAGGACGGATTCATGAGCACACAAATGGCAATCAACCCAGAGATGGCGCAGATCCCGAGCGAAGAATTCCGGAAGCCCCGCGGGGGGAAGAAGTCGTTGTGGACGGGGGGAATCGTGGTGCGGGCGGTGTGGGATTCGTTCGTGAAGCTGAATCCGCGGACGCTGATGAAGAATCCGGTGATGTTCGTGGTGGAAGTGGGGGCGGTGATCACGACGGTGGATCTGGTGCGCTACCTCGTGAGCCACCTGGCGGGGGTTGGATTCGCGCTGCAAATCACGCTGTGGCTGTGGTTCACGGTGCTCTTTGCCAATTTTGCGGAGGCGATGGCGGAGGGGCGCGGAAAAGCGCAGGCGGACACGCTGCGGCGGGCGCGCGCGGAAACCATGGCGCGACGCATGAAGGCGGACGGGACGACGGAGGCGGTGACAGGATCGAAATTGCGCTCGGGCGATATCGTGGTGGTTTCGGCGGGAGAGTTCATTCCCGGGGACGGCGAAGTGGTGATCGGCGTCGCGTCGGTGGACGAATCGGCGATCACCGGGGAATCGGCGCCGGTGATCCGTGAGTGCGGAGGGGACCGCTCGGCGGTGACGGGCGGGACGCGCGTGCTCTCGGATGAAATCACGGTGAAAATCACGTCGAATCCCGGGGAGACGTTTCTCGACCGGATGATCAAACTGGTGGAAGGGGCGGAGCGGCAAAAGACGCCGAACGAGATTGCGCTGAATATTTTGTTGGCGGGGCTGACGATTATTTTCCTGCTGGCGGTGGTGACGCTGCAACCGATGGCGATTTATTCGGGATCGCCGCAGTCTGTTTTTGTATTGATCTCGCTGCTGGTGTGCCTGATCCCGACGACGATTGGAGGATTGCTTTCGGCGATCGGGATCGCGGGAATGGACCGGGTGGTGCAGAGAAACGTGCTGGCGATGTCGGGACGGGCGGTGGAGGCGGCGGGGGATGTGGATACGCTGCTGTTGGATAAGACGGGGACGATCACGCTGGGCAACCGGCGCGCGACGGAATTGATCCCGGCACCGGGGGTGAAGGAGGAAGAGCTGGCGGACGCGTCGCAGCTTGCGTCGCTGGCGGACGAAACGCCGGAGGGGCGGTCGATCGTGGTGCTGGCGAAAGAGAAATACGGGCTACGGGGGCGGGAGCTTTCAGCTTACGCGGCGACGTTTATTCCATTTTCGGCGCAAACGCGAATGTCGGGCGTGGATATGGACGGGCGGGAAATCCGCAAGGGTGCGCCGGATGCGATTGCGCAATACGTCCTGGCGGGCGGGAATCGCGTTCCCCACGAGGTGGATGAAGTGGTGAAGGCGATTTCGAATTCCGGCGGAACGCCGCTGCTGGTGGCGGAAGACCGGCGCGTGCTGGGGACGATACATTTGAAGGATATCGTGAAGGGCGGGATGCGCGAGCGCTTCGACCAATTGCGCGCCATGGGAATCCGGACGGTGATGATCACGGGGGACAATCCCTTGACCGCGGCAGCGATTGCGCGCGAAGCCGGCCTGGATGATTTTCTGGCGCAAGCGAAGCCGGAAGACAAGCTGGCGCTGATCCGGCGGGAACAGGCCAAGGGAAAGCTGGTGGCCATGACGGGCGACGGGACGAACGACGCGCCGGCGCTTGCGCAGGCGGACGTGGGCCTGGCGATGAACGCGGGGACGCAGGCGGCGAAGGAAGCCGGCAACATGGTGGACCTGGATTCGAATCCGACGAAATTGATCGAGGTGGTGGAAATCGGGAAACAGCTCTTGATAACGCGCGGGGCGCTGACGACGTTTTCGGTGGCGAATGATGTGGCGAAATATTTCGCGATCATCCCGGCGATGTTCGCGGGGGCGTTTCCACAGCTCAATGTACTGAACGTGATGGGGCTGAAGACGCCGGAGTCAGCGGTGCTGTCGGCGGTGATTTTCAATGCGCTGATTATTATCGCGCTGGTGCCGCTGGCGCTGCGCGGGGTGCGGTACCGGCCGCTGGGGGCGGAGGCGCTGCTGCGGCGCAACCTGCTGATTTACGGGTTCGGCGGGATCATCGCGCCATTTATCGGGATCAAGCTGATTGACATGATTATTACGCATATTGGACTGGCGTGAGGGCGACGTGAAAAGAAACCTTCTGATTTCCATTTGGATGACGCTGGCGACGACGGTGCTGCTGGGAATCGTGTATCCGCTCGTGGTGACGGGGCTGGCGCAGTGGATTTTTCCGAGGCAGGCGAACGGCGGATTGATTCACATGCATGGGAAAATACTGGGGTCGAGGCTGATCGGGCAGCCCTTCACGGCGCCGGGGTATTTTCATTCGCGGCCTTCGGCTGCCGGTGCAGCGGGATATGATGCGGGCGCTTCGGGAGGATCGAATCTCGGGCCGACGAATAAGGCGCTGCTGGATCGAGTCTCCGCGAGCGTGCAGGCGCTACAAGCCGAGAATCCAGGGGCGGCGGTGCCGGCGGACCTGGTGACGGCGTCGGGCTCGGGGCTTGACCCGGACATTTCACCGGCAGGGGCGGAATTCCAGATTCCGCGCGTGGCGCGGGAGCGCGGGATGAGCGAGGGGGACGTGCGGGGGCTCGTGAAGAAGCATACCGCGCAGCGGCAACTTGGATTTCTTGGCGAGCCGCGGGTGAATGTGCTCGAGCTGAATCTGGAATTGGATGCGGCACATCCGATGCGGTGAGCAGGGGATTGCTTGAGCGCGATTCGCGCTGCTTGCATCGATGCAGAGCTGCTGGTGAGCCGTGCCGACCGAGGCAAGCCTCGGTCGAGTATATGGGTTTCGGCACGCTATAACGGGAGGAAAGCGGCGGCAAGCCGCCGCACTCCACATGAGCGGCGCCGAGCGCGGAAGATTTGGGCGGGATTTCAACAGATCCAGCGCTAAAGCGCACGATCAAATTCGGAGCTCTTCCCGGAGCGCTGAAGCGCTCCTACCCCCGCATGAATGCGGGGGCTCCCACCGAAAATCATTTGCGGGATGGCTTCTACTCCCTGGATTTGGCTGAGCGAGATTTCTCCGGCGGGGGTTCGAAGCGGTAGCCGACCCAGGGTTCGGTGTGGATGTATCGCGGGTGGCGCGGGTCGGGCTCGATTTTTTTTCGCAATTGATTGATGAAGACGCGCAGGTATTCGGTTTCCTCTCCGTAGTCAGGACCCCAAACAGCTTGCAGCAGACGGCGGTGGCCCAGGGCCTTTCCCTGCTCGGCGACGAGATGGCGGAGCAATTCAAATTCTTTTGGGGTGAGACGGACGGGGTGGCCTTTGACGGTGACGGCGCGCTTGGCGAAATCAATTTTCAAATCATCCGAGAGAAAGGCGGGTGTAGCTATGGCGGAGGATGTGTGGCGGAGAGCCGCGCGGATGCGAGCCATCAATTCCTGGGAGCCGAAAGGCTTGACGACATAATCGTCGGCGCCGGCATCGAGGGCCTGGACTTTGTCGCGTTCGGCGTTGCGAACGGTGAGCATGATGATGGGGACGTGGCTCGACTGGCGAACTTCGCGGCAGACGTCCAAGCCGGACATGCCGGGCATGTTGACGTCGAGAAGAATCAAGGAGGGGTGATCGGTGCGAAGCTTTTCGAGGGCCTCTTCGCCTGTCTTGGCTTCGAGGACGGCGTAGCCCTGGGAGCTGAGAGTTGTGCGGACGACGCGGCGAATTTGCGGCTCGTCATCCACGATCATGATGGTGGCGGAAATCACGAGGCGCCCGCGCGGGAGCGGTCGATGGGGAGGGTAAAAGAAAAAACGGAGCCATGGCCGCGCTGGCTGGTGAGAGACATCGAGCCGCCGTGGGCTTCGACAATGGCCTTGGCGATGGGGAGGCCCATGCCGGTGCCTTCGACGCGGAAGCGCTGATCTCTGCCCCGGTAGAATTTTTCGAAAATGAGGCTCTGCTCGGGGTCGTCAATGCCGTTGCCGCGGTCGGCGACGCTGGTGACGAGGAAATCGCCGTTGAGCTCCGTAGAGATGGTGATGGGCTCGGAATGGGGCGAATACTGATTGGCGTTTTCGAGGAGATGGACGAGGACTTCGGGGGCGCGTGCGAGGTCAACGCGCACGCGCGGGAGACCTTCGGAAACGTGGAGGTGGACGGTGCGATTGCCGAGCTTGGCCTTGGTTAGTTTCAGGGCAGCGGCGATTATTTCTTCGATGGGATGAGGCGTAAGATTCAATTCCACTTCGCCGGCGTCCAATTGAGCCATCTCGGCGGCTTCGCCGACGAGGCGATTCAGGCGGTCGCATTCCTCGTTGATGATGACGAGAAGCTCATGCTTCTGGCCGTCGCTCAGACCTCGATTGGAAAGGAGATTGGTGGCCGAAGCTTTGATGGAGGTGAGCGGAGTGCGGAGAGCGTGGGTGACGGAATCGAGGAGCGCGGTGCGGAGGCGCTCGCCTTCGCGGGCGGCCTCGGTCTGGCCGAGCTGCTCGACGGCGCGGGCGCGTTCCATCGAGACGGCGATGAGGGTGCCGATGGCTTCGAGCGTCTGACGCGAAAGCATCGTGCCGGAAATGCCCAAGCTGCCAATGGGGCGGACGCCCATGCGGACGGGAACGAAGCAGAGGCTATTGGCCGCGTCGATGACAGGCTCTTCGCGCGCGACAATGGCCTTCAGGCTTTCGTGATCGAGCAGGGGGATTACCGGGCCGGAGCGATAGACTTTTTGTTTGTCGGAAAGGAAAAGGGCGGCGGCGCCGACCTCGAATGTGTCGACGATTTGCGCGGGGATGCGATTGAGCAACTGAATGACGTTGCCGGATTCGAGCAAGCTCTGGCTGAAGGAGTAAAGTTTCTCGATTTCACGGCGGCGGGCGGAAGCGTGCTGGGCGGCGCGGCGGGCGCGCGTAGAGAGATGGCTCGAGGTGACAGAGACGACCAGGAAGGCGAAGAGGGCAACCCAATTCTGAGGGTCAGCAACCGTGAACCTGCCGACCGGGGGAAGGAAATAGTAGTTGAAAGCCAGCATGGATACGACCGACATGACCACGGAGACAAACATTCCCCAGACCGTAGAAATGACTAAAATGGCAAGCAGGAAGGAAAGCGCGACGGTGGTGGGGTTGACGGAAACGCCCTCGCGGTAGAAAACGACGATGCCCGCGACAATGGCAATCGCAGCCGCGCACTGAAGGATGCGATTGATTAGAGGATCACGCACAGCGCCATTCTACCGTAGCTTTTCGCGCGCCCGTAAAAGAGAATAAGCCCATGCCGAAGACGCCTGAACAATGGCTTGCGGAAGCGCGGCCCCCGGAAAAGACCAAGGGCACGCTGAAGCTGTTTCTAGGCTATGCGCCGGGCGTGGGCAAGACGTACAGCATGCTGAGCGAGGCGATCCGGCGGCATAGCCGAGGCGAAGACGTGGTGGTGGGAATCGTGGAGACGCACGGGCGCAAAGGGATCGCCGAACTGATCCCGCAGCTCGAGGTCGTGCCGCGGCGGAAAATCGATTACAAAGGGACGCTATTCGAGGAGATGGATATCGACGCCATATTGAAGCGGCGCCCGCAAGTGGTGCTGGTGGACGAGCTCGCGCATACGAATATTCCGGGGAGCCGGCATCGGAAGCGTTATGAGGATGTGCTGGAAATTTTGGATGCGAAGATCGACGTGCTTTCGACCGTGAACATCCAGCACATCGAAAGCATCGCGCCGACGGTGCGCGCCATCACGGGAATCGCGGTGCGCGAAACCGTGCCAGACTGGGTGCTGCAAATCTCGGACGAGACGGTGATGATCGACCTGACGCCCGAGGCGCTGCAAAACCGGATGAAGCGCGGGGACGTGTACGGCCGAGAGAAGGTGGAGCAGGCGCTGAAGAATTTCTTCCGGCGGGGAAATTTGATCGCGCTGCGGGAGCTGGCGCTGCGGCAGGTGGCCGAGCAGGTGGACCGGAGCCTGGAATCGTACATGGACGAGAAGGACATCCGGGAAACCTGGATGGTGAAGGAGCGGATCGTGGTTTGCATCAGCGCGAACCCGAAGGCGCAATACCTGGTGGCGCGCGCGGCGCGGATGGCACGGCGGATGGACGCGGACCTTTACGCGGTGCACGTGGACATGGACCATCGCGTGGATGAGCAGGAAGAAAAAGTGCTGACGGCGAATCTGCAATTCGCGGAGAGCCTGGGCGCGAAGCCGGTGCGGTTGAAGGGCGATAACGTGGCGGATGCGACCGCGCAATTTGTGCGCGAAAAACACGTGACGCAGGTGATTTTCGGGAGGTCGGCCATCGAGGGTTGGAGAAAACTTCGGTACCTGAACGCAATTAATCGCTTTCTGAGCGATGCGCCGGCAGTGGATGTGCACATCGTGACGCAAGAGCCGGATTGACACCGCACGTGGCGTGGATGAGTTTAGATTTGTATCAGGCGTCGTCCGGGGGAATATCGAACTGGATGAGGCCGGACTTGAAACCCTTCGTTTTGACCGCACCGTAGGCAATTCCCACAATCATCCAAACAGTCCCGGCGAGCATGGCGCTTTGCGCGAGATTTCGCCAGATGAAGAGGCAAATGAGGAAGCCGAGGAGGGGGGAGACGAGGTTGGGCCAATGCTTTTTGTCCGCGAGGAGAAAATAGCGGACGAAGGCGGCGGCATTGACGCCCATGAAGGCGATGAGGGCGCCAAAATTCAGAAGTTCAGCGCCGCGCTCGTAGGAGATGAGGAAGGCGCCGACCAGAGCGATGGCGCCGACGAAAATGACGTTGTTGCGAGGGATGCGATTTTTCGGCTCGATGGCGCCAAAAAAATTTTTGGGAATTCCGTCGCTGCGGCCCATTCCATAGAGCAGGCGCGCAGCTCCGAGCTGCGAGCCCATGCCGGAACCGATATTGGCGATGAGGATGGTGAAATTCAGCAGGTGGAAAAGGAAAAATCCGCCAGCGCGCTGGGCCACGAGAGGAAACGCCGATTCGACCATGTCCGGAGGGAACGGCTTCGAACCCCAAACGAGCTGCGCGGCATAGACCTCGAGCGAGGACAAGATGCCGGTGATCAGGCAGACCAGGACGGTTGCAAGCATGATGTTGCGGCGGGGGTTTTCCACTTCTTCGGAAAATGTGGAGATGGCGTCGAAGCCGATGTAAGTGAGCACGGCGATGGAAGTGCCGCGGAAAACGCCACTGAAGCTGAAGGTTTGCGGGTTGTAAAACGGCTGAAGGAAGAAGGCTGAGCCGTATTCGTGCATGCCCCAGAGAAAACGGATGACGAAGGCGAAAAAGATGACGACGACAATGGTCATTCCGGCTGCGAGGACGTCGTTGATGCGCGCGGAGGTCTTGATGCCGCGGAGGTTTAGCGCGGTGAAGGCGACTGCAAAGCCGATGGCCAGCGCCCAGTAGGGGACGCCGGGCAGGATATTCTGCGTGAGCTTGCTGCAAATCACCGTGCAAATGAGCGGGTTGAGGATGTAGTCCATCACCATGGCCCAGCCGGTGACGTAGCCGATCGCGGGATGGATTTCCTGACCGACGTACGTATAGGCGGAGCCGGCGCTGGGATAGGCGCGGGCCATTTTGCCGTAGCTGATGGCGGTAAAAAGCATGGCCACCATGGCGATCAAGATGGTGGTGACCACGTGGCCGCCGGCGTTGTTGCTGATGACGCCGTAGATGCCCATTGGCGCGATGGGCTGAATGATGACGATGCCGATAATGATGAGATCCCAGAGGCCGAGGACGCGCTTGAGTCTGATCGGAGAGGGCGCGAGCTGGCTCGGGGCGTTTTGGGTCGGGTTAGTGGCCATCATTCCCTTTCTTGAACGGCTGAGGGGATTGTATGAGGGAATGCGCGCGGCAGCGGAATTTTCCTAGAGGCGAGCAGGCCCGACATTAGTGCGCGCCGCCGGATGGTTGCGGAGGCTTGGGACCCGTGCTGATGAGCGGGAGCGTGAGCGGCTCGATATTCCAACCGGCGACAGTCAATTCCGGGCTCCTCTCGAGGGCATCCGACGCGAGGTAGCGCGCGGAGATTTCGCGTGATTCGCCGGGCAGCAGCTCGATGTAGTTATCGTCCCATAGGACGGGGAGAATCTCCATCGAGTCGCCGTGGTTGCGGATTCCGAGGCGGACCTGGAAAGCAAGATTGGTGCTCGGATTTAGGAGCTTCACGCGGACTTGCGGAGACTGCTCTCCGCTTTCCATAACGGTGGTGGCTGCGAGACGAACGCGCGGCAATTTTTCGAGCGCGGTGAAATCGTCGTAGGGCGAGGCGGGAGTGTAGATGGCGGATTCCTGGGTGAGGTCGACGGGAGGAGCGGGATTGCCGAAATAGAGGGTTTTCGAGTACTCGATATTCGCGGGCTTAGATGGGAGCCAGTAAAAATTGGAGCTGAGGAGCTTGCCGGTGGAATCCTGCAAGGCCAGCTTCACGAAATAAACAGGGGAAGGCGAATCGAACGGGATAGGGGGAATCGTGAGGACGCGCTGGACGGCGTCGGCGTCCAGATCGAGAGCCAGCTGCTGCGAAAATTTTTTCTGGAGTGAGAAATCGTAGAGATCGGCGGCGAGAGTGAGTCCCGAGAATTTTTCGTAGAGGCTGTTGACAACGACCACGCTCTGATCGTCGTAGGAATATTGGATGTGCAAGGGCTCGTTGGCTTTTTTCGCGCCGAAGTACCCGCCCGCCGGCAGCAAATAATAATCGTAGAGGTGCCAGAAGAGAGAAGGCCAGGCGTTGTTGAGCATCCACTGGATGACGCCGGTGGAGGTGTATTTGTTGCGCGCGTAGGCTTCGAACATGGCGCGCTCGGCGTCATAGGCCATGACCTGGGATTTCGTGACGTAATCGTCGAGGCCCGAGGGCGGGCCGTAGGAGGCAGCGAGAGCGCGATTGAAGCGGTCGGTGTTCTTGAACTCTTCCGAGGCGGCGTGGAAATTCCAGAAATCGCTGATGGGCCAGAGGCGATCGGCCGGAAGCATTTTTTGGAGCGAGCTTTCGAGAGGGATTGCCGGGCCGAGGCCGGTTTCGGTGTTGAATCCCCAGGCGCCGCCGTATTTACCGGGATCATCCAGCCAGTAGGCGGGGGGAACGTAGTCGTAGGGGCCGGTCATTTTTACGCCGGAGGGGCCGGTCAATTCCGAAGGCTTTTGATGGGCGGAGGAAATATAGGGATTGGGCCAGTCTAATTTTTTCAGGAGGCTGATGTAGGTTTTTTCGACGGCGGGGGGAGGGGGATTGTCGCTTCCGTTGAGCCAGACGAGCATGCTCGGATGGCTGCGCATTCTGAGAATTTGCGAGCGAAGAGATTCGGAGGCGATTTCGAGCCGGCCGGGCTTCCACTTGTCCCACTCTTCCCAAAAATCGCAGCAGGACCAGCCGGCCATGACGAGGATGCCCTGCTCGTCGGCGAGATCGTAGAACTCGTCGGTTTCCATCTTGCCTTCGAGGCGGAGGGTGTTGAGGCCGAGATCGCGGACGTAGCGGAATTCCGCTTCGAGGCGGCCGCGGGATTGGCGGAAGAGCATGTCGGGAGCCCAGCCGGCGCCGCGGATGAGGATTTTTTTGCCGTTGATGCGAAACTGGAGGTGGCCCTGATCGTTCAGTTCAGTAGTGATTTCACGGACCCCGAAGCGGACGGTTTGCGCGTCGGAAACCGCGTCGCCGACGATGAAGCGCAGCGAAAGATTGTGGAGAGCTTGTGGGCCCAGCGGCGCGGGCCACCAGAGCTTGGGATTTTTGATTTTTAGCTGAGGAAACTCTGCGGGCGTGAATCGCACG
>Ga0187817_10000094_pt1 | contig 28641 bp, 22 predicted proteins | sample NC_wetland_sal_i_17_FD_132431 | JGI IMG/M metagenome (GOLD analysis project Ga0187817, IMG submission 132431) | Wetland sediment microbial communities from Neuse River Estuary, North Carolina, USA - SO4_2 | ecosystem: Environmental > Aquatic > Freshwater > Wetlands > Sediment | place: USA... | reverse complement strand
GGCCCAGTCCTCCGTCAGCAGCTTGCCTCCCGGCGTACGCTTGAGGATGCCGCGCCCGCGCTTGATGAGCGCAGCGGTCATGGGTTTGAGAAGGATTCCCTCCGGTGTGGCTTGAACCACTGCCTTTGTCCCGTCCTCGATGTCGAATTGTTTGCGCAGGCGAAGTGGGATGACGACCTGCCCCTTCGTCGTGAACCATACGGTTTCTGGCTTCTCAGTCGTACTCATGTGTGAGAGTATGACATAATTTACAAAGTCCGTCCATATATGATAAGTAGGAGCATTGATTGCTGGGAGGAGTCTCGGTGGGCCGGCCAACCTTTGTGCCGCCACGGCGGGTGGCCCACCCAAGCCCGGTTTTGGCTTGAGTGGGGAATGTTCATACGTCACAGACATCGGCCAGCGAACAGACTAGGTTGTCCTCATGCCATGGGGACGAACGCACCCGTCCGTCCAAACTGGAGTCGCAGAAATGATTTCACCACCAATGTCTGATACTTCCAACAGCGCACGGCTCTCGGGACTCTCACAAATCGTTGGCAATACGCCGCTGCTAGAAATTCCCTTCGAGTTTCGCGGCCGGCAACGTGTGATCTATGCCAAGTCCGAGCAGCTGAACCTGACGGGCAGCATCAAGGACCGGATGGCGCTGCATATTTTGCAGGAGGCGTATCGCAGCGGCCAACTCCATCCCGGCGATACCATCGCCGAGGCTACCAGCGGCAATACGGGAATATCGTTTGCTGCCATTGGCCGTGCTCTCGGCCACCCCGTCAAAATCTTCATGCCGGATTGGATGAGTCACGAGCGCAAGGACCTGATCCGGAGCTTCGGGGCTGAGATCGTGCCGGTCAGCCACGAGCAGGGAGGCTTCCTGGGCAGCATCCGCATGGCGGAGGAATTCGCGGCCAGCCGTCGAGATGTGTTCCTGCCTTGCCAGTTTTCGAACGACGCCAACGCCGAAGCGCACGAAACCACGACCGGGCCGGAGATTTGGATGCAACTGGAAGGCGCCGGACGCGTTCCTGGCGCTTTCGTCGCTGGCGTGGGAACCGGCGGCACCGTGATGGGCGTGGGACGATTTCTCCGGCGCAAGAATGCCAAAATCAAGGTCCATCCCGTCGAGCCTTCGGAGTCTCCGACGCTCTCCTCGGGGCACAAAGTGGGCAAACATCGCATCCAGGGGATTTCGGACGAATTTATTCCTCCGATCGTGGACCTGGCGGGCCTGGATGAAATCATTCCTGTGTCGGACGGCGACTCGATCCTCATGGCGCAGAAACTTGCCTCCCGGCTGGGCTTGGGGGTCGGTATCTCGTCGGGGTGTAATTTCCTGGCTGCGGTCAAGGTGCAGGAAATGTTGGGCGATGCGGTGGTGGTGACGGTATTTCCCGACTCCAACAAGAAGTATTTAAGCACTGATCTGATGAGGGAGGAGCCGATTCGCGACGAATACCTCGCACCCTCGGTCGAACTGAAGGGTCTGTTGGCTCTGCCTCGCGTTTGTAGCTTTTGCGGACGCGGCTGAGTTCAATTAAAGGCGGGTTCCCATCCCGTTTGGCGGGGTAACTGCCCCGTCTGGCCCTGGTCTTCCGTCATCTCGGAAGGCCATTCCCCAATTGCTAAGCTCGGAGTGAGTTCAGGAGGGCCCGTGTCCGCGACTGCTCAGAAGACCGTTCAGCAAGCCAGCATCAAGATTCTCTACGCCGAGTCTGACGAAACCACTCTTGCCGCCCAGGCTGCTGCCATGCGCGAGGCCGGACATTGCGTGAGCACTGCCCTCAACCGCCAGGACGTTCAGGAAGCCCTGCGCCACGATGCCTTTGACCTCGTCGTTCTCGGCGCCACCTTGTCCCGGGACGATCGACACCACCTTCCCTACATGGTCAAGAAGGCCCACGAAGGAACGAAAGTTTTGGTCATGCATGCCGGCACCCACCATCACGAAGTGGACGCCACCGTTGATTCCAACCTGAGCATGCTGCTGGTTCTGGAGCGAATTGCCGCCCTGCTTCAGCCCGCGCGAGCGTAATCCTAAGGAAATTTAAAATGGGCCGCCAGCCAAGAAGCGGTGACGTTTCCTTGGCTATCGGCCCATTCGATCCGGACTGGGATCGGAGATGATACCTACATCGTAGACCCTCCGGTTCGATTGTCAAGGGCGAACTTCCAAAGCCCCAAAATAGCCGAGTTCGTGGAAGCTTCCGCCGCAATGCCCTGCAATCATTGACACTCCCCGCGCTACAGTGTTACTTTTATTGGTTTTAGAGACGATTCTTCTTCCAGCAGGATCATCAGAAAACGATCAGCAGAAAATGGACCAGACGCTCCGACAACTAGGCGAATTACTGCTCGGAGCTGTGCCCACCGTCATCCTGCTCGGGACGCTTTACATCCTCTACACTTTTCTGGTTCATCGCCCGCTTACCGCCGTGCTCGCTGAACGCCGCAGCCGGACCCAGGGCGCCATGGAAAAAGCGCGCGCCGATATCGCCGCCGCGGAGGCCCGGACCGCCGAGTACGAGCAGCGCCTCCGGGAAGCCCGCCAGAAGATTTTCAAGAACCAGGAAGCCCGGCGCCAGCAGGCCACTCAGTCCCGCGCACAGGCCGCGAATCAAGCCCGCGCCCGAACCCAGGAACAGCTCAAGCAGGTCCGCGCCGACATCGAGCAGGCTAAGCAGGAAGCCATGTCGAAACTGCAAGCAGACGCGGCCCGGCTTGCCAGCGAAATCGTGCGTACCGTGCTGCGCCCCATGGCAGCTCCCAGTCAGGCCGGTGGCCAATGACGAGGATGCAAGAGGTCGTGACTGCCGACAGTTGCCGAGCTGCGCTCGGCCTGGACGGGCGAGGGCGCCCGTCCCCACACGAACCGTTGATCCGTGCGCTGCTCCTGCTCGTGTTCGTGTTCCTGTCGGCAGCCGCTTCGCGAACCTTCGCTTACGCGCAGGAACAATCGGGCGCGCAGCCTGCGCAAACTTCCGGGTCCGCAAAAGAAGACAAACAGGCCGGGCCCGAGCGGAAGAGCATCGGCGGAGAACTTGCCCAGGAGACCCGCGAGGCCACCGGCGAAGATGAGGAAGAGAATGCAAATCTGAAGCACGCCACCCCCGTTCGTTGGCTGGCGCGTAAAACTGGTCTGAGCGTGCATGGGGCGCACCTGCTGCTGATCTGGCTGAACTTCGCCATAATTGCCGTTATCGTGGTCTGGGCTGCGCGCAAATTCCTGCCCGGCATGTTGCGCGACAGAAGCGCAGCCATCCAGCACGCTTTGGAAGAGGCGCGCGCCGCCAGCCAGGATGCGAATCGCCGGTTAGCCGAGATCGAGAATCGTCTCCGCCAGTTGGATGTAGAAATCGGGCAGATGCAAGCCGCCGCGGAGAAAGAAGGCGATGCTGAGGAAGTTCGCATCCAGCAGGCCGCCGAAGAAGATGTTCGCAAGGTGGTGCTCGCCGCCGAGCAGGAAATCGCCGCCGCTGCCAAGCAAGCCCGCCGCGAATTGACCGCTCACACCGCCGGTTTGGCGATTGCTCTCGCCCGTCAGCAGATCAGCGTCGATTCCAATACCGACCAGGTCCTGGTGCGCAACTTCGCTGCCAACCTCGCGCCGAAAGACGGCGGGAAGGACGGTCACTAACCATGGCTTCCGTCGTCGGCACCTACGCCCGCGCCTTCGCGGACGTGGTCATGAAGCCCAGCAACCGGCTCGAATCCGCGCGCGCCCTCCAGGAATTGCACAGCGTCGACGCCTTGCTAAAAGAAAGCGACCAACTGCGCCGTGTGCTGGAGAATCCTTCGATTCCCGGAGATCGCAAGCGCGCCGTTCTGGATGCCATCACCGCACGCCTGGGCACTACCAGACATGTTCGGAATTTCATTGCCGTACTTACTGATAACCGAAGGCTGCCGCTGTTCAGCGAAATCCTGAAGCAGGTGGAGCAGGAATTGGACGATCGCCAGGGTTTCGCGGAGGCGCAGGTCAGCACAGCGCGGCGGCTGGACGACTCGGAAAGGAAGATGCTGGAAGCGGAGATCGCAAGACTTACGGGCAAGAAAGTCCGAGCAAGATACGAACAGGATGCTTCGCTATTAGGCGGAGCAGTCGTGCAGGTGGGCAGCACCATCTACGACGGTTCCGTAAAAGGGCAATTGGAAAAAATTCGGGAGCAGTTGGTGGAAGGGTAGCTATTAGCTTTTAGCCTTTAGCTATTGGCTTGAACCCGAAGAAATTAGATGTAGAGACGGGCTTGCCGCGTCTCTACAACAGAAAAGCTAAAAGCTAAGAGCTGACTTTATGGCACAAATCAAAGCAGACGAAATTACGCAATTAATCCGCGAGCAAATCGAGAACTACGAATCGAAAATCGCGGTCGACGAAGTCGGCACCATCATCACCCTCGGTGACGGCATCGCCCGTGTCTACGGCCTCGACAAAGTCATGGCCGGAGAGCTGCTCAGCTTCCCGCACGGCATCGCCGGCATCGCCATGAACCTCGAAGAAGATCAGGTCGGCGTGGTCATCCTCGGCGAATACACCGAGATCAAGGAAGGCGACGAAGTCAAGCGCACCGGCCGCATCATGAGCGTGCCCGTGGGCGACGCCCTGATTGGCCGCGTTGTGAATTCGCTGGGCGTGCCCATTGACGATAAGGGTCCAATCGCCACCGATAAATTTATTCCCATCGAGCACCTGGCTCCCGGCGTCGTTGCCCGCCAGCCCGTGCGCGAACCCATGGCCACCGGATTGAAGGCCATCGACTCCATGATCCCCATCGGCCGCGGACAGCGCGAACTGATCATTGGAGATCGCCAGACCGGCAAGACCGCGGTTGCCCTCGACACCATCATCAACAGCAAAGGCAACGACCTCGTCTGCATCTATAACGCCATCGGCCAGAAACGGTCGTCGATTGCGCAGGTGGTTAAGATTCTGGAAGACGCCGGGGCCATGGAGTACACGATTGTAGTGGCGGCTTCAGCTTCCGAACCCGCTCCCATGCAGTACATCTCTCCCTATGCGGCCTGCGCTATGGGTGAGTTTTTCCGCGACAACGGACGCCACGCGCTCTGCATCTACGACGATCTTTCCAAGCACGCCGCCTCCTACCGCGAGATTTCGCTTCTGCTCCGTCGTCCCCCGGGTCGCGAAGCCTATCCCGGAGACGTTTTCTATCTCCACTCGCGTCTGCTTGAACGCGCCGCCAAGCTCAGCGACAAAAACGGTGGTGGATCGCTCACCGCGCTCCCCGTCATTGAGACTCAGGCGGGCGATGTTTCCGCCTACATTCCGACCAACGTGATTTCGATTACGGATGGCCAGATTTATCTGGAGACCGACCTGTTCAACCAGGGCGTCCGCCCGGCGGTGAACGTCGGACTCTCCGTAAGCCGCGTCGGCGGCAGCGCGCAGATCAAGGCCATGCGCCAGGTAGCCGGAACGCTGAAGCTGGAACTAGCCCAGTATCGCGAACTCGCCGCCTTTGCCCAGTTTGGCAGCGATCTCGACAAGGCCACCCAACAGCAGCTCAATCGCGGTCAGCGTCTGGTGGAACTCCTGAAGCAGGGACAGTTCTCCCCGCTGCCATTCTCGAAGCAAATTCTGATCATCTTCGCCGGCACCAGCGGTGTGCTGGACGATATGCCGGTGACCGATGTTCGCGACTTCGAGAAAGATCTGTACCAGTACGTGGAAACCACGAACCCGGGCCTGCTCAAGACCATCACGGAAAAGAAAATTCTGGACGACAATCTGAAAGCAGAAATGTCCAGAGTAATTAAAGAAGCGAAACAGCAGTTTGTGGATGCAAGGCAGGCAGTAGCGAAATAAAGGTTTCAGGTTTCCGGTCTCAGGAAAATCTTCCAGGACCTGACACCTGACACCTGACACCTGAGACCTGACACCTGAGACCTGACACCTGATTTATGGCAAACGTTCTCGACATCCGGCGCCGCATCCGCAGCGTGGTCAACACGCGGCAGATCACCAAGGCCATGAAGACGGTCTCGGCGGCCAAGTTGCGCCGCGCGCAAGAAGGCGCGCTGGCCGCGCGGCCCTATTCGCAGATGCTCAACAACGTTCTCAAGTCGCTGGTGTCGCGAGCCGATATCTACGACCCCGCTACCGGCCTGCCGCGTCATCCGCTGCTTGCCGAGCGCCCCGAAAACAACGTCCTGCTCATCGTCGTTACCGGCGATAAGGGCCTGGCTGGGGCTTTCAACACCAATATCCTGAAGATGGCTTCGAAATTCATCGAGTCCAAACCGGATCAGAACATCGACATGGAATGCATTGGGCGCAAGGGCCGCGACTTCATGCGGCGCCGGTACCCGATGGCGCCACAGCCGGCTTCCACTGATGGGGCGACGGACGCCTCGCCTGTCCAGCCGGGTACGGAAGGTGCTCCGCCGCGCGCGGGTCGCGTGCAAATCGCCGGCGAATATGTCGGAGTTCTCGGCAAGGTCGAACACAATTTCGCGGCCACTCTGAGCGAGGGCGTGATCGCCCGCTACTGCCGGGGCGAGATTGACGGCGTCTACATTCTGTTCAACGAATTTAAGTCGGTCATCGCGCAACGACTCGTTGCTGAACGCCTGCTGCCCATCAAAGAGATCGGGGAAGTCGATATCCACATGGCGGAAGAGGCTTCGGAAGAGGAACGCAAACAGCGAATCGAAGCGGCGAAGGCGGCCCACGTCGGTTTGCGTCCAATCGATACCAGCGCCGTCGATGAGGCGGCCGCCAGGTTCGGCACGTTGCCCGTCGACTACATCTACGAGCAGCGCCCCGAGGAACTCTTCGAGGGAATTCTGCCGAAGTACCTCGGTATCCAGATTTTTCATGCGCTGCTGGAGTCCGTTGCCGCGGAGCACGCCGCCCGTATGACGGCCATGGACGCGGCCACCAACAACGCCAGCGATATGATCGATTCGCTGACGCTGGCTATGAACCGCGCGCGCCAGGCCAAGATCACGAAAGAAATTATCGAGATCGTAAGCGGAGCGGCAGCGCAGTAAAGCAGCACTTAGCAATTAGCATTTAGCACTTAGCAAAATCCTAGGGCTTCAAGCTAAATGCTAATTGCTTAGTGCTAATTGCTGGTTTTGAGGTCATATGTCAGAAAATATTGGACACGTAATTCAAGTTGCGGGGCCCGCCGTGGACGTACAGTTCACCGAAGCGGCGATGCCTCCCGTCTATGAGGCGCTTCGCGTGGTCAGCGACGGCTTCACCGTGCCTTCCCCCATCGACGTCATTCTCGAAGTGCAGCAGCATCTGGGCGAAGGCCGGGTGCGCTGCGTTGCCATGGAGGCCACCGACGGCATGGTGCGCGGCATGAAAGCCATCGATCAGGGTGGACCGATCTCCGCCCCGGTCGGCCGCGGCACCCTCGGCCGCGTGATGAACGTTATCGGCCAACCCGTCGACAATCTCGGTCCCATTGACTTCAAAAAGAGAATGCCGATTCACCGCCTCGCGCCAGCGTTCGATGAACAATCGACCACCGCGGAAATGTTCGAGACCGGCGTGAAAGTGGTGGACCTCATTCAGCCCTTCCTGAAAGGCGGAAAGATCGGCCTGTTCGGCGGCGCCGGTGTCGGCAAGACCGTCGTCATCATGGAACTCATCAACAACGTCGCCAAACAGCACGGTGGATTCTCCGTGTTCGCGGGCGTCGGCGAGCGTACCCGTGAAGGCAACGATCTGTGGCTGGAAATGACTGAATCGGGAGTTATCAAGCCCGGCAAGCCGGCCGAATCGAAAGCGGCTCTAATCTATGGACAGATGACCGAGCCACCGGGAGCACGCCTTCGCGTAGCGTTGACTGCTCTGACCGTAGCCGAATATTTCCGCGACGAAGAAGGTTCCGACACCCTGCTCTTCATCGACAACATATTCCGCTTCACCCAAGCTGGCAGCGAAGTTTCCGCCCTCCTGGGCCGGATGCCCAGTGCGGTTGGTTATCAACCCAACTTAGCCACCGAGATGGGGGAGTTACAGGAGCGAATTACTTCGACTAAGAAAGGTTCAGTAACTTCCGTGCAGGCGATTTATGTGCCGGCGGACGACTTGACCGATCCCGCGCCCGCGACCACATTTGCTCACCTTGATGCCACCACCGTGCTTTCGCGCGCGCTTACGGAAATTGGAATTTATCCCGCTGTCGATCCCCTGGCTTCCACTTCGCGCATTCTTGATCCCCGGATTGTCGGGCAGGATCATTACGATGTGGCGCAGATGGTGAAGAAAACGCTGCAGACTTACAAAGACCTTCAGGACATCATTGCCATTCTGGGCATCGACGAACTGAGCGAGGACCAGAAGGTTACGGTGGCGCGGGCGCGCAAGATCCAGAAGTTCCTTTCGCAGCCCTTCTTTGTGGCCGAGCAGTTCACCGGCACTCCGGGACGCTACGTGAAGATTGCCGACACGGTGAAAGGTTTCCGCGGCATCGTGGAAGGCAAATATGACGACATCCCGGAGCAGGCTTTCTACATGAAGGGAACGATCGACGAAGTGCTGGAGACCGCGGAGAAGATGAAGGGGACAGCAGCTTAAGATCAGTCGCTGGTCGTTGGTCGTTAGTCGTTGGCAAAAGCCCACCGACTAACGTCCTTAGCTAACGACCAACGACCAACGACCGATGGCCAATACTTTCCAACTCGAAATCGTTACTCCCTCAAGGCTTCTGGTAAAGGACGCCGCCGAGGAAGCGCAGATCCCTGGGTCGAGCGGGTATCTGGGGATTCTTCCTGGGCACGCTCCGTTGATTACGGAGCTCGGCGTCGGGGTGATTACCTACTGGGCGAGCGGAGCGGCGCACACGCTTTCGGTGGCGTGGGGGTTTGCGGAAGTGCTGTCCGGCAAGGTGACGATTCTGGCGGAAGCGGCCGAGCGGCCGCAGGAAATTGATGTAGAGCGCGCGCAAAAGGCCAAAGACCGGGCCGAACAGCGCCTGAAGAGCAACGATCCTCAGATTGATTACACGCGCGCGGAAGATGCTTTGCAGCGGGCGGAAACGCGGCTGAACGTTGCTAAAGAAAAGTAGCCAAAAATGCGTCGCCGGCTGCTGAAGCCCGCATTCTGGTGGCGCTCGGGTTCGTGCCAGGGGCATCGCTTTAGCTATATCGTACGTTCTAGAGTACGGATGTCCCGTTAGGGGCTGGAGACCCTGCCCTTCCCACCTCCTCCCCGGAACCATCCGGTGAAATCTTCAACACACTCTGAAAAGTTTTGCACTCTATCTGTATTGGCCAGCCTGCCAGAAGAAGAACGCCAAAAGAAGATTCCGTTAAAATCCCCTCGCCGTTGCGATTTTTCTTGACACCACTCGCGAACTAGACATAATGGCAAACGTGTGAGTGGTCCATCTGCACACCTTCCCCACCTAATAAATACGTAGTCTGAGTTTGCCAAGAAGCAGGTAAGTGTTGGGGGACCAACCGGCCGCAAGAGTGCTTGTGGCAGCTTCTGCCAGACCCGTAGCGTTTTGTGCGTCCCAACCAGATCCAGGACTTCCGCGCCACGCGCGGAGTCAACTGGAGAACCGCCGAAAAGGTGATCCTTATGGCCACTCACGCATGCACCCGCTACCACCCCCACGGAAAGTGGGAATTCAAGGAGAAGAATATGCGCTATTGCCGTTCGTCGAATTCCGCGACCAGTGCCTGGACTCGGGCATTCCTGCTGATCGTCGCGTTGTGCCTGTTCGCCTCTGGGCCAGCATCGGCCCAAACTTCCGATAGCGCCACGCTCTCTGGGCACGTGCCAATGAAAGTCCAGAACGGCTGGGCTACGCTGGTTGGCCATTACAATTCCAATCAAATGCTGCGCCTCGGGCTGGCCGTTCAGGCGCCGCACATGGCAGAGGAAGAGCAATTCATCAAGGAATTGGTAACCAAGGGGTCACCCAATTTTCACAAGTTCCTGACCGCCGACGAATGGAACGCGCGCTTTGCGCCTGCCGTCGAGGATGAGCAGAAGGTGGTGGACTGGGCCAAGAGCCAGGGCCTCACCGTGACCGCGCGGCATCCCGATCGGCTGATGGTGGACGTGGAAGCTCCGGCCGGGGTCATCGAGAAGGTCTTCGGCGTCACGATTAACAATTACCAGGTTGGCGACGAAGTGGATTTTTCCAACGATCGCGACCCGGCTATCCCGGCTAGCCTCTCCGGCATCCTCCACACCGTGCTGGGCCTCAACAGCATCGAGAGGGTCCGTAGGATAGGGTCGGGCAAGAGCAAGACAACGACAAAGGGTGCGGACTATGTTCCCGGTCCCGTTTACTCCGTGGGAGAGAACTCGCACGGCGACGGCGACCCGACGAGGGCGCCCGCAAAACGAGCCACGGCGAAACAGGCGGGTGCGACGATGTCCAAGCCAACTCCTTCGGATAGCTACCCCTTGAGCGGCGGCGTCGCGAATCCGGACAACATACAAAGTTCGGAGGGCTACGACTATAACGCTCTGCAGAGGCTGAGCTTTTGCTGCAATGAGCCTGGCGCTGCTGGCGGCTCACCCCCTGAATCCTCGATCGCGCTGGTTGGGTATGGAAACTACAACAATAGCGACGTTACCACATTCTTCGGGTACTACGGGTTGGCGTGGAACATCAGCGGGTGGTGCATCGGTGGAGGATCTTGTCCGGCTGTGGACAGTGAAGCTCCCCTGGATGTCGAGTACTCGGACGCAATGTCCAACAGCTACGGCTCCTACCTGGACACCGCGCAGGTCATTGAGTACGAAATGACAAACAACCTGTACACAACGTACTACAACGCTTGGAACGCCATTTTAACCAACAACACTGCGAAGGTCGCTTCAACCAGCTACGGCTGGGAGGAGAATGTAGGATTCTCAGGCTCGGTAGCGACCGGTACCATGCATCCCCTGTTCAACACCATGGTGGGCCAGGGCTTCACGCTGCTTTCGGCCTCCGGCGATAACGGCGCCAGCGTTGGCTGCGGGGACAACACCGCAGCGCTTTACCCGGCCACCGATCCCGATTTCATTGCGGCGGGCGGCACACAGCTTCTGCTGGATAGCTCCGGGGTCTTCGTCAGTGAAACCGCCTGGCAAGGAGAATCTTGGTCAGGCGCTTGCTCGAGCAACCATGGTGGTAGCAGCGGCGGCCGAAGCGTCCTTTTTTCTGCGCCCTCCTGGCAGGGCCCCATCGAGTCTCCCTACTACGAGTGGATCGGCAGCACCGAGTACATCGTCACCGGCAACACGAACCGCCTAACGCCCGACATTTCGCTGACTGCGAACCCGGATGTCATGGGTGAGTGGTACTACTCCGGCGGGTCCTGGCAGGACGAAGGCGGCACCAGCATCGTGGCGCCTGAGCTGGCCGGGTTCTTTGCCCAGGAGAACTCCTACCTCGACTGGATCGGCAACGTTTGCGGCGCAGGGTCAAGCGCATGCTCCCCGGTCGGCCTCGCCAGTCCGTTTATTTATTATGATGCCATTGACGGCGCGCCGCACAATCCCTTTTACGACATGACCAGCGGCTGCAACAACAATGACAATACGGCATTTTGGGGTCTGGTATATTATTGCGCCGGTACCGGCTACGATCTGGTTACAGGTTGGGGCTCGGCTAATATGTTGCAACTGGCCTGGGGGATCAACTGGGAATTGATTCCCGCTTACGGCAGCCCCTCTCTCGTCTTCTCTGGCCCGACGGTGTACAACTGGTACAACACCGACCAGGAAGTCAGTTGGACCCTCTCCGACGCCGGTAGCGGGGGCTTCCCCGCACCCGGTGTTGCCGGATTCACGCAGGGCTGGGACTCCATCCCCACCGACCCCTACAGCGAGCCCAACGGCGGCGACGGCAACTCCTTCTACTGGGGCCCGGAATACGCCTACGGAACAACGGGTTGCCTTTCGTTCAACGGCTCATTCGGCTGCGCGGGCGGCTCCGGCCAGGGCATGCACACCGTCCAAGTGGAAGGCTGGGACAATCAAGGGCGCACCACCTTCGGGAGCTACGGGCCGATTGGCTATGACACCATCCCGCCCGTCACCACGGCCGGTCTGAGCGGCACTCTAATCAGCGGCACGACTTACAAGAGTGCGGTGACGGTCACTCTCACGGCTAGCGACCCTGGGTATCCCAGCACCGGAAGCGGCGTTGTCGCTACCTATTACTACCTTAACGGCGGGGGATGGCAGCTCTACGGTGGCCCGTTTACGGTGCCATACATAGGCAGTTACACGGTTCATTTTGAGAGCATCGATAATGCCGGAAATTACGAAACCATTAAATCCAAAAGCTTCACAATCAAGCCGGTCTTGAGCCTGTCTGCGGCGACTCTGGCTTTTGGCAATGAGGTGTTGGGCACGACCAGCGCTGGAAAGGCCGTAACCATCACTAACATCACGTCGTCGTCGGTGAGTATCTCGTCGATAGCCGCGGCAGGGGACTTTACCATTACCGCGAACACCTGTCCTGCGACGTTGGCGGGTAGCGGGCACTGCATCGTCACAGTAGCCTTCAAGCCTTCGGTGCTGGGCGCTACCGTGGGAGATCTGACGATTGCCTATGGCGCCATTGGTTCTCCGGACCGACTGGGCCTGACGGGCACAGGGTTGGTTCCGCTCACGGCCTCACCGACCAGCCTGGCCTTCGGCACGATAACCGTGGGCACGACTAGCGCTCCCAAGACAGTGACGCTGAAAAATGACAACCCGAGCACGACCCTGAGTATCGGCGTCTCGACCAACGGCGACTATGCTGTCGCTTCCGGCGGCACTTGCGGAGCGACGCTTGCGGGCGGGGCGAGTTGTACCGTCAACGTCACCTTCAAACCGCACCAGAATGGAGCCATAAACGGCGAGGTCACGGTCACAGATGGTGTTTCCTTGAGCCCGCTCGTAGTAGGGATGTCCGGCAGCGGCAGCGGTGGAGTTGCTAACCCACTGACCTTTACGCCGGCGTCGCTTAGTTACACCACCGTGGTTGTGGGAGCGAGCGCAATGAAAACGGTGACGGTGAAGAACGCGAGTGCACAGCCGGTAACCGTTTCCAGCGTTTCGGCCAGTGGCGATTACAGCGCGTCTGGCTGCATTACAACCTTGATCCCGGCAGCTACGTGCGTACTGACCGTTACCTTTAGTCCGTCCACCAACGGAACGATTAAAGGCGCAATTGCGCTAACCGACACCACCACCGTAAGTCCCGAGGTTCTGGACGCTTCGGGCACGGCCATCCTGCCGGTAACTTTATCCCCAGCTACCTTAAGCTTTGGAGGCTGGACGGTAGGTACCAGCAGCGGCACCCCTACGGTGACTGTGACGAATCACACAGCGTCAGCGATAAGCCTTGCCATTGCGGCCAGTGGCGATTTTGCCGCCGGAGGCGGGACTTGTGGTGCTTCGTTGGGAGCGGGCGCGAGCTGCACAGTTGGCGTGACTTTCACGCCGACGACGACGGGAGCGATTAGTGGTGTAGCAACCGTGACCTACTCAGGAGGGTATAGTCCGCTGGAGGTGAAGCTTTCGGGTACGGGGCAGTAAAGCGCCCGTAGTCCCGAATGACATCGCCTGTAAGTAACCCTTGTCCCACGCTTCGGATGGCTCGAAGCGTGGGACTTTTTTTGGCGGCCGGATGCCCCGCGCTTCGTTCTTTGAAAGGTGGGATCCTACGCCCACCTGATCGGGATTTCTCATCTATCGTCGGCTACCCGCCTCAATGGATATGGACGAAAATGCGACCGCCGGCGCTTGGGGCTCCCTCTGCTACACTTTCCAGTTTCCTTCTTTTCGCAGGCAATCGCGAGCGAGGCAATCATGGCCATTCAGCGGGTAGGTGTGATAGGGGCGGGCACTATGGGCAACGGGATTGCCCACGTGCTGGCGCGGTGCGGGTTCAACGTGGTGCTCTGCGATGTGGAGCAGCGATTTCTGGATCGCGGACTCGCGACCATTGCCAAGAACCTGGATCGCGAAGTAGCGAAGAACAAAATTGCGGCGGGCGACAAGATCTCCACGCTGGGGCGGATCACGGCGGTGCTGGAGCGGGCGAAGCTCGCGGATTGCGATTTGGTAATCGAGGCGGCGACCGAAAGGTTCGAGGTCAAGGCGGAGATCTTCCGCGACCTCGATCGCATGATGAAGCCGAAGCCGGAGGTGATTCTGGCGACGAATACCTCTTCGATTTCGATCACGAAGATTGCGGCGCTCACCGGGCGCGCCGACAAGGTCATTGGCATGCACTTCTTCAATCCGGTGCCGGTCATGAAGCTGGTCGAACTGATTCGGGGCCTGGCGACTTCACAGGCCACGTTTGAAACGGTGCGAGACCTGGCGGCGAAACTGGAGAAGACGCCGGTAGAGGTGAATGACGCTCCCGGATTTGTGTCGAACCGGGTGCTGATGCCGCTTCTGAATGAGGCGATGTACGCGGTAATGGAGGGCGTGGCGACCGCCGAGGCGGTGGATGAAGTCTTCAAGCTGGGAATGGCGCATCCGATGGGGCCGCTGACGTTGGCGGATTTTATCGGGCTCGATGTCTGTCTGGACATCATGCGGGTGCTCCAGGATGGGCTGGGCGATCCGAAGTACCGACCTTGTCCGCTGCTGATCAAGATGGTCGATGCCGGTTGGCTCGGACGTAAGAGCGGCCGCGGGTTTTACAGCTATTCGTAGTAGGCCGCAGTGAAATGGAGACGCGGCCCGATTCGCAATTTCTTGACAATTCGTGGGGATCGTAAGATACAAGTATGACGATAGCCTCAAGCGGAATCCTTCCTCAAGAAAAATCAAGCGGCGACCGCTTTTATTATTTCCTGGCGCCAGTGTCCGGAGTGTTCGCGGGGTGGTTGAATGTCAAAGTAGGTGATTTGCTGTTGACGGCGATGGTGGTGCTGGCCGCTTGCATGCTGTTCGGAATTCTGAGTCCGCGACGGCCTTGGCGCTGGGTGCTGCTGGTCGGAGTGTTCGTGCCCGTCGTGGAGTGGATGGCGTATTTCTTTCTTGCCCAGAAGCCGGAGCGGGCGCAGATTTACGAATCCTTTCTGGCATTCATGCCGGGAATTGCGGGCGCGTTCGGGGGAGCGATCGGGCGCGGCGTGGTGGGCAATTTGTTGGCGGGGAAGTGAGTACCTGCATTTCGGTAGAGACGCGGCTCGCCACGTCTCTACAGACAAAGGGCAGTCCCCCCAAAGGTACCGGCTCCTGAAAAACTGTTCCCGTTTCCACAGCCGCAGGGGGTAAGCTACGGCTATGGGAGTGTCAGTATCGGTGCTGGCTAGCGGCAGCCGTGGGAACTGCGCGCTGGTGGCGACGAGTTCAACGCGCATCCTGGTGGATGCTGGCCTGTCGGGCCGCGAAACTTACAAGCGGCTGCGGGCGTTGGGCGAGCGCGCCGAGGAAATTTCCGCGATCCTGATCACGCACGAACACTCCGACCATGTTGCCGGTCTGCAGCGGCTGGCAACAAAGTTGAATGTGCCGGTCTTCCTGACCGCTCCGACGCATCACGCTTGGAACCGCGCCGTGCGCGACCAGGAAGGAGCGATTCCGGAATTGCCTAAATCCGAACATTTCTCCGCCGGACGCAGTTTTCGCGTGGGGGATATCGAGGTCATGCCGTTCACCATTCCCCACGACGCCGCTGATCCGGTGGCCTTCACGTTTCGCGCCGAAGGCGTCAAGGTCGGTTTTGCCACCGATCTCGGCTACATGCCGGTGAGCGTGCGCGACCATCTGCGGGGCTGCAGCGTGCTGGTGATCGAATCGAATCACGATGTGGAGATGCTGCGCTCTGGCTCGTATCCCTGGTCGGTGAAGCAGCGCGTGATGAGCCGGGTGGGGCATTTGTCGAATGACGCGCTCGCGGAATTCTTCTCCAGCGATTATGATGGAGGAGCGGAATACGTAGTTTTAGCCCATTTGTCGGAGCAGAATAACCATCCCGAAATCGCGCGGGCGGCGGCAGAACAAGCCCTCGGCGGCCGTCTGGGGCTGTGGCACAACCGTGTGCTGCTGGCCTCCCAGACGGATGTTCTGGAAGCGATCCGGTTGTAGCCTCTTATGAGCGAGTGTGCGGAACCGATCGTGGGGAAAATCCTTGCGGGATGGCGCTACGATATTTCTGGCCTGGCCCCGGAGATGCGCGGGGACTACGAGTTGCATTTCGCCGACTGCGAACATTGCCGCAGCCGCCAGAAACTGCACCGCATCGTCGATATTTCTCTGATCGTGATGGCGTCGGCATCGGCGGCGGTGTTTCTGCTGGCCTTCGCCCTGATCCGGTATTTTGGACCGCGCCACGCTTTCTGGCTGGAAGTGGGCGCACTGGCGGGCTTCGCCCTGTCTGCGCTGATCTGGCTGATCGTGGCCGTGGCTACTCCCGCGCCCATGGCGGTGGTGGATGCAGCCAAACTCGGAGCACGGCACGTGCATGACCGGCTGCCGGCGGAGATCCGCGAGCGCCTGCCCGAAGAAATCCGCGCGAAACTCACGGGGTCGTGAGTGACGCCCTCTCGACTGGGGACCTAGTCTTCCTCTTCATCCTCATCGGCGATCCAGACACCTTAGTTTTCACGGATAATTGCTTGTGCGCGGGGGAGTGGATTGTGCGGGCTTTAACTTTGGGTGTCCTGGCCATCAGCTTATGCGTGTCCCTTGCTGGAGCGCAGGAAGAATTTCCCGGCGTCCTCCGCGTCTCAGCGGTCAGCGACCTGATCGAGCAGAAGACCGACATGCCCGACAGGGATAAGCAAGACACGGATAAGCAAGGCATGAACATGCCGGGTATGGATATGTCGCAACCAGCGCCGGACTGGATGCCCTCACCGCACGACGCTTCGGGTACGGGATGGCAGCCCGCAGCGACGCCCGAGCATATGTGGATGAAGACGGTTGGAACCTGGGACCTGATGACCCATGGCGTCGTGTTTGTGGATTACAACCAGCAGGGTGGCCCGCGTGGCGCAGGCAAGGCAGAATCGGTCAACTGGCTGATGCTGATGGAGCAGCACAAGCTGGGACGCGGCAGCATCCTGTTTCGCGAAATGCTTTCCGCCGAGTCGCTGACCGCGCCGCATCCGGGATTCCCCGAGCTATTCCAGACAGGGGAGACTTATCACGGTCAGTCACTGGTCGATCACCAGCATCCGCACAACGTTTTTTCCGAACTCGCGCTTTACTACACACAACCAATCTCTAAGAAGCTTTCCTGGCTGTTTTATGGGGCGGCTGCGGGCGAACCGGCGCTCGGTCCGGTGGCGTATGTGCATCGCGCTTCCGCGTCGGAAGTACCGATGGCGCCGTTGTCGCACCATCTGCAGGATTCCACGCACATCAGCTTTGGAGTAGTCACCGCTGGGCTGACGATTGACCGCTTCAAGATCGAAGGCTCGGCCTTCAACGGCCGGGAACCCGACGAGAAGCGTTACAGCATCCAGTTCGCGCCGCTCGATTCCTGGTCGGCTCGCTTAAGCGTGGCACCATCGCGGAACTGGACCGCGCAGTACAGCTACGGGCGGCTGGAGCATCCCGAGGCGCTTGAGCCTGGGAGCCAACGCCGGCAAACGGCTTCGGTGGAGTATGTGCGGCCGTTCGCGAAAGGCTCATGGGCTACGTCCGTGGTCTGGGGACGAGTGCACAAGGAATTTAATAACCACAATCTAAACGGTTACTTACTGGAGACGACAGCGAGCTTCAAGCTGCGCAATTGTGCGTTCTCGCGCATGGAACTGGTCGACAAGGACGAATTATTTCCCGGCAATCCTTCGCTTCCGAACTTCCGCATTGGAGCTTACACCTTCGGCGGCGCACACGACCTCATCCAGAGCAGGCTCGGGCAACTGGCCGTAGGCTCGGATCTCACGTTTTACTCGAAGGCCTCAGCGCTCGACTCCGCCTACGGAAGAAACCCAATCTCGTTCCAGATTTTTCTGAGACTTCGCCCGCCTTTGAGCCATCACGAGCATTAGCACCGGCTAGGGAGGCCATCTTGTTGGCCGCTGGTTAGGGCGGAAATGGTTGACCTGCGACTGGCTTCGGGATAAAGTTCAAGACCAAGGTTCTTAGTTCTCCCCCCCAACCTTGACTTGCAATGCGTTCCGCCTGTTCCAAACTCGTAGTTTCGAGGCTCGTGGCCCTGCTGTTGGTATTTGGCAGCGTGGCTTGGGCGTCCTCGCAGTTTTCCCGGCAGAAGCGGGTGGGCCTGACCAGCGGCGATCAGTGGGAACCCGCCGTGGCTGCCGATGGTTCCGGGCGGATCTACGTTCTTTATCCACACTATGGGCGTGTACCCGATTGCAAGGGTTGCCGGGTTCCCACCATGTTGCTGGTGGCGAGTAACGACAACGGGAAAACCTGGCAAACTCCGCACGTGATGCTGGAAACGGGTACGGGCCAGTTTGATGCTCAGATTGCCGTCGACCCCGCTGACCGGCGCACCGTGTATGCGGCATGGCTGCAGAACGGCAAGCGCGCCGTCATGCTCGCCAAGTCGGTGGATTCCGGCGCTACCTGGACTTTTACGATAGCGGTCCGCAGCGACGTGGAACTGGACAAGCCGGCGCTGGCGGTGCGCGGCCCAAGCGTTTACGTGGCTTTCAATCATGAAGAAGAAGTGTGGGTGGCGGTTTCGAAGGATGGAGGGCGCAGCTTTACATCGACGCGCGTGAATGCCGACAGCCGTCCGGGATGGTCGCTGCTGGGCGCGGCCACGGTCGACCCCGCCGGCAACGCCTATCTGGCCTGGGCTTCCTACTCCAAGGCGGGAGGAGCGCGCGGCTCGGTGAATCTGTATGTGGCGAAGTCGGCGGATGCGGGCGAAACCTGGAGCACGACTCTGCTCGACGTTTCCGCGGCCGCCCCTGGCTGCCAGAGCGAGGGATGTGGCGAGGCCTATCTGGGCGCGCAGATCGCTCTGACGTCGGACGCCGCCGGAACTCTTTATGCGCTCTGGAGCGCGGGTAACGCGCCCCTGGGGCCGCAGCGCATTTATTTCTCGTCATCCACCAACGGCGGCGAAAACTGGTTGCCGCGCGTCAGCGTTTCCTACGCCGAGCCGGGGGTGGAACATGCTTTCCCGGCGATTGTCGCCGGAAGCACCGGCGACGTGCGCATAGCATGGATGGATTCGCGCAACACTTCGCGCAAGTCTCCGCATTGGAACACGTACTATCGAAGTTCGAGCAACGGCGGAGCCACCTGGGGTGAAGAGATTCGAATCTCCGGCTATGTGCCGGGCTATCGCTATATCAGTACACAGGGTTTCCGTTTTCCTTTCGGCGACTATTTCTCGCTCGCCATCGACAACCACGGCGATACCCACGTGGTCTGGGGCGAAGGGCTGAACTATCAAAGTCCAGGATCGATCTGGCACGCCAGCGGGAGATAACGCAGACTGCCAAGTAGATTTGTCATCCTGAGCGAAGCGAATGACCTGTGTATCCGGCCGCCAAAATGCATAGGTCCTTCGCTTCGCTCAGGATGACAAGGGAAAATATGTTGCGATCATTAATCCGTCAGCAGACCACCGGTTAGCCCTCGGATGCGCTCGATACGATGTTCGCGGCAATAGCTGGTCAAGTCCTCCACCAGCTTTTCGGTGGCCACCGGATCGAAGTAACTTGCAGTTCCTACTTGCACGGCGCTGGCTCCCGCGAGCATAAATTCCACCACATCCGCGGGTGTGGTGATGCCACCCATGCCGAGCACCGGAATTTTTACGGCGTGCGCTGCGTCGTAGACCATACGCAGCGCGATGGGCTTGATGGCCGGGCCGGACAGGCCCGCGGTTACATTGGCGATTCTGGGGCGGCGCGTTTCCGGGTCAATCGCCATGGCTAGAAACGTATTCACCAGGGAGACGGCGTCGGCGCCCGCTTCCTGCGCCACATACGCCATCTGCGCGATCGAGGTGACGTTGGGCGAAAGTTTAACGATAATCGGCCGGGCGGCCACGCGCTTCGCCGTCCGCACCACTTCGTCGAGCAAGTGCGGATCGCTGCCGAACTGAATCCCGCCTTGCGCCGTATTCGGACAGGAAACGTTAATTTCGTAGGCTGCAATGCCCTCGCCCTGATTCAAGATCTCAATCGTCTGCTCGTAATCGGCGCGGGTATAGCCGAAGACGTTGGCGAAGACGACCACATTCTTCTTCTCCCGCAACGCGGGAAGTTTTTCGGTAAGGAACGCAGGTGCGCCGATATTCTGCAGGCCGATGGCGTTCAGCATTCCAGCAGCGGTCTCAAACAGACGCGGCGGCGGATTTCCAGTCATCGGTTCTTTGGAGAGACCTTTGACAACCAATCCGCCGAGCCGGTCGAGATGCACGATGTCTTCGAATTCGATGCCATAGCCGAAGGTTCCGGAAGCCGCAATGATCGGGTTTTTCAGCTCGATGCCGGCGAAGCTGATACTCAAGTCCGGATTGCCCATGGGCGTCATTGGCTTCCCCCGGCGGGTGGTGTCGCCGAACGGTGCGGCGGGTGCAATGCCTCGGTCAGCACTCTTCCCGTGGCTCTGGCGGGTGGGTTGATTCCGAGCAACGAGGCGAGCGTTACCGCGAGATCGATTGGCTCGGCGTGCGTCCGGTAGATTCCCGGCTGAAAGGCGAGGCCATAGAAGGCGAGCGGCACATGCGTATCGTAGGAGAAAGGCGTCGCGTGATCGGTACCCTTCGTGACTCCGACCTGGAATGGAGTAGGTACCCCCATCACATACCATCCGCCTTCGGGCGAGTAGCTGTGAGCATAGCGGCGTCCGATTTCCGTCGCCGGAGTTTCCCCGCGCGCCAGTTGAGACTTGGTAAAGTATGCGGTCAACCCCACTTGCTTCATGGTTTCGCCCGCGTCGGCTTCGGCATCGGATTCCTTGTGGCCAGCGAACGTGTCTTCGTTCAGCCAGGCCAGCGGATAATCGAGCTCGAGTACGTAGTCGTCTTTCTTCCCGTATTTTTTCGCGAGCAGGGAATTGATCTCTCCGCGCAGAGCTTTCGCATCGAGATTGGCGGCGGGTAGGCGAAGCGTCTTGGCAAATTCAGGCAGAGGCGCGACGCCGTGATCGGCGGAGAGCGCCAGCCACACGTTGGCCATCCCAATCTGATGACCCAGGAACCCGAAAAACTCCGCCAGTGACCGGTCGAGTTCGAGCGCCATGCTGCGCATTTGCGGGGAGTCGGGGCCAACCTGGTGGCCGAGAATATCGTTGGCTGAGAGGCTGATCACCAGCAGATCGGTTGCCGAGCCTGCCCCCAGCTTCTCGTACAAAACGAGTTCCTTGGCAAATTCCAACTGATAATCGTTGGCGAAGGGAGTGGAGCCGACAACCTCGTAGAAGCCGGCAGGCGTACCGTCTTTGCCATTGCGTGGCGCGGTCGATCCGAGCACGCTTCCGTCGCCGTCTTTATCCCGCCATTCGCGGTTCAAGAATTTTTCCGCGCGATGGCTGCCGTTGAAATTGCGCACCCATTCCGGAAGTTCGGGACGGTAGTAGGTGGAGGTGATCCAGTCGCCGCTCTGGGGATCGATCCAGTAGGCGGCGTCGCCGGAAAACCCCGCGGGCAAGACGGCTGCACGATCTTTCAGCGAGATGGCAAATACCCGGGCTTTGCCGCCGGTAGCCAGTTTCAACTCGTCGCCCAGCGTGTCGCTCAGGAGGTTGTGTGGCGATGCGCCTACACCCGTGTGGCCAACAAGTTTTTGAGTGTCGTCTTCGACCGACGTTACACGCTTCTTTTTCCGCGGATCCCACCATTCGTTCGCAACGATGCCATGTCCGCTGGTGTAACTGCCGGTGAACAGGGTAGCGTGCCCAGGAGCAGTGCGGGTGTTGGCGTAATCGTAGTTGCAGTCGCTGAAATAAGCGCCGCGATCGAGAAACACGCGGAAGCCGCCGTCGCCAAACCGATCACGATAACGTTCCAAATAGTCGCCGCGGAACTGGTCGATCACGATAACGACCACGAGCTTGGGGCGGGCGTTGTAAGCGGAGGCGAACGCAGCCGGAAACAGCCAGAGCGAGACCAGCGTTACAAGCAGGGCGCGGGGGAGTCTCATCGCGAGCTAGTTTACAGCAGAAAAGACTCGAACCGCAGAGAACGCCGAGGTCGCTGAGGTTTTGAGCCCGTTCTTCTCTGCGTGCTTTGCGTCCCCTGCGGTTAAAGACTTGGACCGTCGGCATGCACGGAATCGCACTTTTCAGCTAAAGTTAATGCACAATGCTCGATTTGAATTTTGTGCGTGACAACCTCGCGCTGGTGGAAGAAAAGTTGTGCCAGCGCGGAATGAATCCCGCGGAAGTGTTGAAAGACTTTCGCGCCATCGATGGCGAACGCCGGCAGGCTATCACCGCGGCGGAAACGCTGCAGGCGCGGCGCAACCGGGCCTCCGAGGAGATTGCCAAGCTTAAGAAAAGCGGGCAGGACGCTTCGGCCCAGATCCAGGAGACCAAGGAACTGCGCGAGCAGATTCAGGACTCCGAAAAAAAGGCGGCTGAACTGGAAGCGCGCCTGCGCGAGATTCTGACCTCCCTCCCGAACATTCCCCACCCCAGCGTGCCGGTGGGGAAGGGCGAAGCCGACAATATCGAAGTGCGCCGCTGGGGCGCGCCGCCACAGTTCAATTTCAAACCCAAGCCGCACTGGGAACTGGGCGAAGAGCTGGGCATCCTCGACTTGGAGCGTGCCGCCAAATTGTCGGGCGCTCGCTTCGCCGTGTACTGGGCGCTGGGGGCGCGCCTGGAGCGGGCTCTCGCCAACTTCATGCTCGATCTGCACACCCGGGAGCAGGGATACACCGAGGTGCTTCCGCCGTACATGGTGAACTCCGAGTCCATGTACGGCACGGGTCAGCTCCCCAAGTTTGCGCAGGACCTGTTTCGCGTGCCACACGGCGAAAAAGATCTCTGGCTGATTCCGACCGCCGAGGTTCCGGTGACGAATCTCTATCGCGACGAAATTTTGGATGCGGCAAAGTTGCCCGTCTGCCTGACCGCCTACACTCCCTGCTTTCGCAGCGAAGCCGGATCGTACGGGAAGGATGTGCGCGGAATTATCCGCCAGCATCAGTTTCAAAAGGTGGAGCTGGTAAAGTTCTCGCGTCCGGAAACTTCGTACGATGAACTGGAGAAGCTGACCGCGAATGCCGAGACCGTCTTGCAGAAACTCGGTCTGCACTACCGCGTGGTCACGCTGTGCACCGCCGATATCGGATTTGCCAGCGCCAAGACTTATGACATTGAAGTCTGGTTGCCGGGTCAGAATTTGTTCCGGGAGATTTCTTCGTGCTCGAACTTCGAAAGTTTTCAGGCACGGCGGGCGAACATCCGCTACCGTCCCGAGGGCAAGAGCAAGACGGAGTTTGTCCACACGCTCAACGGCAGTGCGTTAGCGGTCGGACGTACATGGGTTGCCATTCTTGAAAATTATCAGCAAGCCGATGGCAGCATACGTATTCCGGAGGCGCTGCAGCCCTACATGGGAACCGATCGCATCCCGGCTCAAGCTCCGGCAAAGACAAGGAGCGGCTGAACCCGAGCCAGTCGCGGCCTGTACCCGCGCCTCCGGCTCGATTTGAAATCCCATGAATTCCCAAATACACTGGCAACAATCCGAAACAGCCTCGACGGCGCTTGAACCTGCCGTCTCTCCAATGGGCGCGATCTGGCGCACAATTCGCGGATACATTCTTTGGTCGTATGAGCGCGGCAGCCTGCACTACGACATCATGGTCACGCTGATTCTCCTCTTTGTTTTTGTTTCGCCGCACTTCATCAATTTCAAGGACAAACCGGTCGAGCGCAATCCACATCTCACCGGCGTGGTCGTGATTCCCGGCGAGAAGGGCGGATTCATCTATCAAATCCAGGCCTCGGCGGTGAATACGGCTTCGGGAGAAGATGTTCGCCGGCAGTTGGAGCGGATCATTGAACCCATCTCCGGGGCGGTCAGCATTACCAACGTCGAGACGGTCAAAGACCGTTCTGGACACACGCTGAGTTACAAGGTCTGGGTGGACAAAGAGTAAAAAAAGGTTTCAAGGTTTCACAACATCTATGAGAGCTCTGTGCAAGAGGGCTGTTTTCGGGATTGGGACAGTCGCCTGGCTGTTGACCGTGGCCGCGTGGCCGCAGAGCGAACCCGATGGGCTCGAACACGTTCTCACCCGGATGGATGCCGTCGCCCGAAGCTTCCGAACCGCCGAAGCCAGTATCGTCACCGACCAATATCAGAAGGTCGTTGACGAAACCGAGACCGAGAAAGGCAAGATTTATTTCCGGCGGGAAGGCGTCGAAATCCAGATGGCGGCCGACTTTGCCGAACCTGACAAGAAGTACGTCGTCTACAGCGGCGGCAAGGTTCAGGTGTACCAGCCGAAGATCGACCAGGTCAACGAATACGACGCTGGCAAGAATCGCAGCGACATCGAGAGCTTTCTGGTGCTCGGTTTCGGCGGCGGCGGACACGACCTGCTCAAGTCGTACGACGTGAAGTTTTTGGGGTCGGAGACCGTCAACGGAGTAGCCACCGAGAAGCTGGAGTTGATCCCGAAATCCACGCGTTTGCGAAACAACATAGCGCGCATCTGGCTCTGGATCGACTCGACCAGGGGAATTTTAGTGCAGCAGCAGTTGTTTGAACCGGGCGGCGACTACCGCCTGGCGAAATATTCGGATATCCAGATTAATCAAAAACTTCCGGAGAACGCCTTTAAGCTCAAGACCACCCCAAAAACCCGGTTCGTCTCTCCACAAGGATAGGAGCATGTAGAGACGGGGCTTGCCCCGTCTCCACAGACGCGGCAAGCCCCGTTTCTACGGGAACCCCGATCAGCCAAGATCAACCAACAGAATCAAGCTGAAAAAGACCGGCCGGGGCGATATACTGCAGGAAAGCCGCCGAAGGTGGGAGTTCGCATGGCCAAAGTGTTTACCATCACGGTTCCTCCGGACTTGTCTCGCAAGAGGCGGGAGCGCACCTCCGACCCGCGCTACGTGGACGGCCAGAAGATGCTGGTCGAAGCGATGAAATATTTGGCACAGGCCGATCCGATCAACAATCGCGAGGCCATTGAACTGCTCTCCGAACACGTTCGCACGCGTTTCCGCATGACCGACTCGCCCCTCGGTTAAGTCATTGGCCGAGGCGGCACACCTATGTCTCGCACCCGACTCGCCTTCCCGCCGATAGCTTCAAGCCGCGTGCTTCAGTAGTAGAACTTGAGAGCAAACTGAATCACGCGCGGCCCCCGGTAATATGGGGACTGGGACGCCGTACTGTCGCTTGAAATCTGGCCGAACAGACTGCTGCCACCCAGTGTTCCCCCACCTGAAGTGGGTCCAAAAAACTGTGCATGGTTAAAGGCATTGAAGAAATTCGATTGAAACTGAAGCGACTTGCTTTCCGTGAACTTGAAGTTCTTCAGGATCGAGATGTCCCAATTATTAATCCCCGGTCCCCGCAACACGTTCCTCCCCATGTTGCCGAAAGTGAACAACGGCACCCCTCCCTGAGTCAGGCCAATACCCGAAACGTAAGGCTGTCCAACCGGTGGCCCCACTGAACAAACCAGGTTGGTTGGATCGATCAGGAAAAATCCCGTCGTGGTGCCCGACAAACAGCTCCCATGGATACCATCCGCGCTTGGGGTGAAGGTCCGCAATTGTCGGGGGTTGCTGAACACCTGTATTGGACCCACTACGTCCGGCCGGTCCAGTCCTTCGGCCGATTCGGCGGCCCCGTTGCTCGAGTAAAGTGAGAATGGGTTCCCCGACTGGAACGAAGTAATGGTAGAGACCGACCATCCCCCCACAAGGTTTTGCTTGAGTCTGCTGCCGTGATTCCCCAGCGGAATTTGCCAGAGCGGGCTTAGTACCAATCGCTGCCGCGCGTCAAAATCCGCGAGGCCGCGATCGAACCTCGGGTCCAGGGGATTTGTTAAAACTGACGAGCGGGCCCGAAAGCCCGAACTTACGTCGATTGTCTTCGCCAGCGTGTAAGCGACTCTGAATCCGAAACCATGATTCATTCTCCGGTCCACCGTAACCTGCAGCTGGTTGCTCGACGACCCCCCGCCGTTAATGTTGGTCTCGATCTGAGTCGCGCCCTGAGGGATGAAACTCGCGTTGCAATTCGCCAGAGGGCGCGCGCAATCGAGGGAGATACCAAAGCTACCAAGCGGATTGATGTCGGCCGCCACATCTGCCTGGTACTGCGCCATCAAACTGCAAGGTTGACCGGCACACGTAACATTGCCATTGATTTCCGGGAAATTCAGGTTTGTAGTGGCGATGGCCTTGCGACTCAAACTGCCAACATACACCGCCTCCACAAAAGTATCCTTCGTAAGTTGGTATTGGATCCCGTAGTTGAAGTTCTCCGCATAAGGAGTCCGGAAGTGCGGGGAGACGACGTAGGCGAATGGAATTGCGGGAGTGAAGAAGTGCCCATAGTTCCCCGAAGCGACGAACGGAAAGGGATCGGAATACCCGGTGCTCGCGGTCTGAAAAGGATCGGCCGAATAAGAACCGTTGACCGGAACCAGGCATCCAGGTTGGCCGATCGCCACTGTGGTGAAGCACGGATAGTTGTTCGCCACATATCCAAATGGAGCCTGGCCTCCAAACTGCAGGTTCAGCGCCCCGTCTTCGAGATCATAGAAAATCCCAAACCCGCCGCGCATTACCAGCTTGCCGCTGCCCAACATATCCCAGGAGAACCCAAACCGTGGGGCAAAATTCCTGTAGTCTGGGTAGACTAACCCACGATTCGGCGTCCCCGGATCGCCTGAGTACAAAAAATCTGGCGGCGAAGCAGGATAAAGTGTCGATTGCTGCCCCGGGAACCAACCTTGAATCTCGTTTCGCGGATCTACTTGCGGCGAGTTGTATTCGTAGCGCAAACCATAATCGAGACTCAGATTTTTGGTTATTTTCCACGTATCTTGGGCAAAGAAATCCAGCTGATGGGTTCGGATCCCATAGATCGCGCTCGCGAACTGGTAATAGTTATCGGTGTACCCGCCGACGAAATCGGCCAAAGCATTGCCCGTGTTCGTGTAGTAGCTCCCGAAGTCAAGCGATCCGTTATTGTAAAAGTCGTAATGGAAATTGTTTCTTATCCACCGGAGATCCGCCCCAAACTTGAGAGAGTGCCGCCCTTTTGTCCAGGAAAAAGTATCCTGGTACTGAAAAGTAACGTCATGCTCCTTGGTTGGACCCTGCGGCGAAGGTCCCAGGGTGGGTCCTCCGCTAATAGAAACTACAGGCGGCGCCGTGCCTGCCGGGTCGTCCGGAATTACCGTAGTGAATCCCAGCGCCGACGGCGCAGTCTTATCCATCGGCACGTAGTCCAAGGTTGCGCGCCGATTGGCCGAGAATCGCAGCTCGTTCAGCATGGTGGGAGAAATGGTGCGGGTCCAGCTAATCGATCCGGTTTGATAACGACGTGCATCGGTAAAACCCGACCCCACCGGCACATCTCCTCCGGTGGAGGCGCCGTGCAAGATCTCGAACGGCCAAATCTGCGGCTGGTCATCAAAGATGTAAAACGCCGATAGCGTATCTTTGCGGGAGATATTGTAGTCGTAGCGGAAAGCAAACTGGTCCTGTTGCAGGCTCGCGACCGGATCTTCCACAAAGCCGTTGGTCCCGAAGTTCGGTTTTGGCATGTATTTGTTAATGTAAGTCTGCATCACCGAATCAGTCGGCACCTGATTGCACACCGTTGTGCCGCACATGAACGGATAGCCCGTTGTGGGATCGGTGAGCTGACCCGTATCGTAGCCGGTCGTCGGATCAATGATTCCCGTATAGAGATCACTGAAATCCCCGGTTCGCTCATTCGGAGTCAACACCGTCAGAATCCCAGGATTCTGCCCCAGTCGTCGCCGCTGCCCTTGATAAGAGGCAAAGAAAAACATCTTGTCTTTCTTGATCGGCATGCCGATCGTTCCGCCGAACACGTTGTATTTAAAGATCGGAACCTGCCCCAGGAAAAAGTCGGACGTATCGAGAGCGGTATTGCGAAAATAATCGTATAAGTCTCCGTGGATGGCATTGGTGCCTGACTTAACCACCTGATTCACGATTCCGCCCGACGTGCGTCCATACTCCGCTTCGTAGTTGTTGGTCAAAATCTTGAACTCGGCCACCGAGTCCGGGCTGAGATCCACGATCATATTGTTGCCCAGGAAATCGTTGTTATCGGCGCCGTCGAGCAAGAAGGTCATCGACTCCGAGCGCTGCCCGCTAACCGAGAATGGATTATTCGAGCCATCGTCCTGGTCGGGAGCAAAGACTCCGGCCTGTAGCATTCCCAGTTGCATCACCTCTCGCTGCGCCAGGGGCAGATCTTGAATACGCTGAGTGGTCTCAACTTTGCCAAGGGTGGAGCTGACGGTATCCACCTGCGTGACATTGCCTTCCACTTCTACAATCTGGCTGGTGGCGCCGACCCGCAAGGGAACGTCGAGCCGCGCATTCTGATTGATCTCCAGCGTGATTCCCCGGCGCACGTACTTTTCAAAACCCTGCTGCTCAACCGTGAGTTCGTAGGGTCCGATCGGCACCAGCGTGAACAGATAGTCGCCGTCCTTGTTCGTGGTAACGCTGCGCGCGATGTTGGTGCCGGTGTTCCTGAGAGTGACCTTCGCGGACGCGACAACCGCGCCCGAGGGATC
>Ga0187817_10000093_pt1 | contig 28672 bp, 22 predicted proteins | sample NC_wetland_sal_i_17_FD_132431 | JGI IMG/M metagenome (GOLD analysis project Ga0187817, IMG submission 132431) | Wetland sediment microbial communities from Neuse River Estuary, North Carolina, USA - SO4_2 | ecosystem: Environmental > Aquatic > Freshwater > Wetlands > Sediment | place: USA... | reverse complement strand
GTCGAAGCCGAAGGTGTAGTCGGTGCCGGACAGATCGTTGTCGATGGTCTTCGGAACGCCCACCACTTTGACTCCTTTGTCGAAGAGTTTCTTCGCCACCGAGAGCGTGTCGTCGCCGCCAATCGCGATCAGGGCGTCGCAACCATATTTCTTCAGGTTCTCGATGCATTTCTGTAGGCCGCCCTCATGCTTGGCAGGATTGGTGCGCGAGGTGCGCAGAATGGTGCCGCCGCGCGGCAGGATACCTCCCACAGTCGCGAGGCAGAGTTCCATGGTCTTGTTTTCCAGCAACCCGCGCCACCCCTCCATGAACCCGACGAACTCGTCTTCGTAGTGAAAGCTGCCTTTACGCACCGCTGCCCGAATGACTGCGTTCAGTCCGGGACAATCGCCCCCGCCTGTCAGCATTCCAATTTTCATTGCCTGCTCCTTGGATATGATTTTCTGGTGCCAGTAAGAATCGGTGCCCTGAGCGATGGAGTCCGCCCCGCATCTTTCCAGTGAGTTTAAATTCCTAGGTTATCACGCTGCTTTGGCTCGTAACCGCTGCCGCGCCCCGACCGAAGACGCTGCTGGACTCAGAACTGAGAACTGAGAGCCGCCAGCTCTCCTGCTACACTTTCCCCATGCGCGTACTCGGCATCGACTGCGGCACGGAATACACCGGATACGGCGTAGTCGACCTGCTTGCGGACGATCGCCTCGTCTGCATCGTCTGCGGCGCCATCGAAGTTTCCCCGCGCGACCCCATGCCCGCGCGCCTCTCGCGCATCTCCATCGGACTTCAGGAACTCATCTTCCAACACCACCCCGACCGTGTAGCGATCGAAGACGTTTTCTACGCGGCCAACGTAAAGTCTGCCCTGAAGCTCGGCCAGGTGCGCGGAGTAGCCATGCTGGCTGCGGCATCCGCCGGACTCGAAGTCGCCGAATATTCGCCGCTCTCCATCAAGTCCGCGGTGGTCGGCTACGGCCGCGCTGAAAAACATCAGGTCCAGCAGATGGTGACGCGCCTTCTGAATCTCGATCAGATTCCCGAGCCCGCCGACGCCGCCGATGCCTTGGCCATAGCGATCTGCCATCTCCACACCGCCGCAACGCGTGAGCGTCAGAGCGCAACCCGCTGACATAGAACCGGGGCTCTTGACACGGTCCCCGCCATCCCCAATCATTACAGCGGGCCATGCCTCGTCTATTTCAGATTCTCTGCCTGTTAGTCTCTTCGGCGTTCCTTGCCTATTCGCAAACCCAAAACCTGGCCACGATCACCTTCACCATCGATTTCCCCGCCTCACAGCCCGAGCACTATTCGATTCGCGTGCAATCCGACGGCTCCGCCCACTACCAGTCCAGAGGCCGCGTCTCTGAGGATTCCGACCAGACCGACAGCTTCGATCTCGACTTCACCGTAGCCGCCGGAAGACGGCAGAGAATCTTCGAACTGGCGGCCAAGGCCGGCTATTTCCAGAAGGATGTCGACTCCCATCACAAGGGCGTTGCGTTTACCGGGAAGAAGACGCTCAGCTATGGAGACGCGCACCGAAGCGGTGAGTCCACCTACAACTACTCTTCCAACCCCGCCGTCCAGGATCTGACCAATTTATTCCAGGGCCCCTCCGCCACGCTCGAATTCGGACATCGCCTCCAGTACGATCGTCAGTACCAGAAGCTCGCACTCGACGAAGAACTCAAGCGCATGGAGGAGATGGCGCGCAGCAATTCCCTGGTGGAGGTCGCAGCCATTCAGCCGATTCTCGATCAGATCATCGCCGATTCGTCGGTAATCAACGTGACCCGCGCCCGCGCGCAGCGCTTATTGGAGCAGGCGGGCGTCCACTAACAACTTCGGCGGTCGAGACGGGGCTTGCGCCGCCCCTGACCGCGTGAAGCCGTCCGATCGTAGCGGCCTGAGCCGCGGCAATCCGCGTCGTGACGATAGGCCATACCCCCTAAATCCCCCTTGACTAAAGCACCGGAGGCTCGCAAACTCAGGGCAGATCAAGGCGCGCGAGAAGATTCGTTAAGCCTCAATTTATTTGAATATTTTGCGTACCGGTAGAGTTCCTGGTTGTCGATTGGCAACATGGGAGCTTTGCCACCGATCTAACATCCTGGAAACCATTAGTTTAGGGAGCAGTCCCGGGAGCAGCATATGTCAATCGCAAAGCTCGGAAAGATGCTGGCAGTGTTGGCCGTGCTCGCAGCGGCAGTTCTGGTGGTCTCGGCGTCGGCCGAGTCAAAGGCGCGCATCGTGCGCCTGAGCGAAGTGCAGGGCACGGTACAACTCGACCGTGCCGCCGGCGAAGGTTTTGATAAAGCGTTTATCAACCTGCCGGTGATCGAAGGATCCAGACTGAAGACTGGCAAAGATGGCCGCGCCGAAGTGGAATTCGAAGATGGCAGCGCCCTGCGCCTCGTCCCCGACAGCGAAGTTGACTTCACTCGGCTGGCACTCGGCGAAGAGGGCCAGAAGCTGAACACCGTGCAGCTTGTCTCCGGCACCGTCTACGCCAATCTCTACCCGAAAAAAGGTGGCGACCAGTTCCAGCTGAATTTTGCGCGCGAGTCCGTCACCGTGCCCGAGGCCACGCATTTCCGCGTGGAACTCGCCGACACCGCGGCGACCATAGCGGTATTCAAAGGCAAACTGAGCGCGACTTCGCCGTCTGGACAATTTGAGGTGGCTGAGAGACACAGCGCGACCGTCGATCTTTCCGCCCCCGCTCAGAAAGACACCTTTGTGATCGCGAAGAATTACGAAGCGGAGCCGTCCGACGCCTGGGATCGCCAGCAGAACGACTATCACGATCGCTACGCTTCCGCCGGAGGCTCCAGCATTAACTCGCCCTACGGTTATGGCATGAGCGACCTGAATTACTACGGCAACTTCATGACCGTGCCCGGTTATGGCAATGTGTGGCAGCCCTACTTCATCGACGCCGCATGGAGCCCGTTTCAGGACGGCGGCTGGGTCTTCTATCCCGGCTTTGGCTACATGTGGGTGTCAGGTTACCCCTGGGGCTGGATGCCCTACAGTTATGGGAACTGGGCCTTCGCGCCCGGCTTTGGATGGGTTTGGCAACCGGGTTATTGGAATTCGTGGTACGGAATACCACAGGTTGTGAATCCGCCGGTCAGGACGAAGGTGCCGACAGCGCCCGCCAGCGGCCATCAGACGGTGATGGTCGGACTCGGCCTCGCTGCTGATCCGGGCGTCGGAGTTGGAGCGCCCCGGCGCCTGACCATCAATCCCGGCTCCGCCGGCTTCGGAGTGCCGCGCGGGTCTGTGTGCAACCTCAATCATGTAGCGAAAACCATGCAGCGCACTTCTAGTCCAGTGGTAGTCGCAACGACGCCGCCCGTCTCGGCCACGCAATCGGGGAGAGGCTTCGATACGGGAGCAAATTCGACCAGAGGCGGGATGTCTACGGCTGGCGCGTCGCACCGGTCTACCGCGCCGTCGCGTCCGCACTAAGAGGCAAATTGTTTTTGCAAAGGCGGCCAAGAAATTGGCCGCCTAAATTTCCCTAACTCACAATAATTCCAGCATACCCAACCACCGATTCATAATCGCCCGACACGTCCCCTGAAGTTGCGTACTGGACCAGCGTGGCCGAAGTCGCCCCGAGGATCTTCGCCGCCGTGAGCATGACAACCGTCGGCCCAAACCCGCACATACTGATGTCTTGATCCATCACCACCTGCCACAGTCCGCGCGAGTCCAGTGCCAGCACGCGTTCAATAGCCTTATGATCTTTCACGCGAGTGACGGCATCGGACTCGTAGTGGTTCATGTCGCTGGAGGCTATGATGAGGACTTTCTCCCCGCGGTCTTCTTCTTGAGCGTCTCCAATCACATCCGCCAGTGCCTCGCCCAATCCGCGCAGCATCTCGAAATTGCTGGTGCCAACGACGATCGGAACGATCTTCAAATTTTGCCGTCGCGCCTGCAGGAAGGGAAGTTGGACTTCGATAGCATGTTCGCCGCGGTGCGCCGCGCTATCTTCTTGCAGTGCAGGGAAGCGGCGCAGCAACCGAGCGCCAAGGTCGGCGTCCGCCGCTACCTCCCCTAACGGAGTCTGCCAGGTGGTGCTGGCCATCACCGCCAACGGGCGTCCCTTTCCCGTATGGTTGGGGCAGAGAATCACCGAGCGCTCGGGGATTTCCAGGCGCGAATACACAGCGCCCGCAACCCCGCCGGAGTAGATGTATCCCGCATGGGGAGCGACGCATCCCAGGGCGGGAATGCGGCCAGTTTCGATTGGAGCAGTGTATTCCCGGATCTCGCGCAGCAATTCCTCCGCACGCCCCGGATAAAACCGGCCAGCAACAGCCGGAGTTCGTAAAGCGGAAGAAGTCATCGGTGGCCTCCTGGCGGAGACAGTGGATCGTGAATAGTGGTAGCGGCCAAACCGTGTAAGTCAAATTCACTATCAACTAACCACTCTTCACTGCGTACTTAGCGCCCGGAACAAAGCGGCGGTCTTCTCCAGCGGCAGCGCCTCGGCCCGGATCCCAGGTTTCACGCCGCTTTTCGCCAGCGCGGCGCTCAGCGCATCTTTATCGTACGCCGTTTTCAGATTATTCCAGAGGGTTTTGCGTTTCTGCCCAAAGCAGAGTCTCAGGAACCGGATGAACTCGGTTTCGGAAACCCGCAGCGATTCTATTCGAGGCTTGATGGTAATGCGAACCACGCTGGAATACACCTTGGGAGGTGGCGAAAACGCTCCCGGCGGAAGCGTGAACAGTCGCTCGACCCGGCCGTAGAGCTGCGTCGTTGCCGAAAGCAAGCCATAGTCGCGGCTTCCCGCGGAAGCCGCCAGACGGTCGGCAACTTCTTTCTGCACCATTAGGACCAGCGTCGAAAAGTAGCGGTGATATTCGAGCAGCCGCAGCAGAATATCGGAAGTAATGTAATAGGGCAGGTTGCCGATGACGCGGGCCGGTTCAGGCGCGAAGTTCAGTCCAGTGCGTAGGCTGCCCGGCTTCGCACCGAAAACAGTGTCCAGTTCAATCGTCAGGATGTCGCCTTCGATGATTTCGACATTCGGCCGCATCGAGAATTTCATGCGGAGCTGCGCCGAAAGGATACGGTCCAATTCGACCGCAATCAGCCGCCGCGCCTTCCGTGCAAGCAGTTCCGTGATCGCGCCGCGACCGGGGCCGATCTCTAGCACCGTCGCTTCGGAAACATCGCCGAGCGCCTCGACAATGCGTCCAGCCGCCGTTTCGCTCGCTAGAAAATGCTGTCCCAGTTTGGGCTTGCGTGGGCTTGTTGCCATGGTCGCGCCTTTTGGCACGTTGACCCTCTTTCTTCCCGGCATTAGACTGGCGGAGTTGGCGCGGCAAGCCGCGTCAGCACGGAAACTTAATCATAACGTGAGCGGGGCATATCGAGTTCTGGCCGAGGAGGCTTCTTCGCCATGCACATCGCTTTCGCAGCATCCGAGTGCGTTCCCTTTTCCAAAACTGGCGGATTGGCCGACGTTGTTGGCGCCTTGCCCCGCGCACTGGCTGCTCTCGGACATCAGGTGACGGTGTATCTCCCGCGCTATCGTCAAACCCGGCTGGCCGATCCGCAAACAGTGGTTCGCAGCATCACCGTCCCTTACGACGACAAGTATCGCTTCTGCTCGGTGGTCACGGCGGGCAGCAGCGCCGGCGTTAAATTTTATTTTGTGGAGTATCCGCAATACTTTGACCGGGAGGCGCTCTACGGAACCCCGGCCGGTGATTATCCCGACAATGCCGAGCGCTTCGCCATGTTTTCGCGGGCAGTGCTCGAAGCCTCCAAGATTCTCGGCGTGCCGCACGTGTTCCACTGCCACGACTGGCAGTCCGCGCTCGTACCCGTGATGCTGCGCACGCTCTACGCGGAAGATCCCGCGTTTCGCGAAGTTGCCACCGTTTTCACCATCCACAACATGGGCTACCAGGGTTTGTTCCCGCCCGATACCTTGCCCCTGCTGATGCTGCCCTGGGAACTGCTCACCATCTCGATGATGGAATTTTTCGGCCAGGTCAATTTTCTTAAAGGCGCGCTCGTGCTTTCGGATTTTGTCACCACCGTCAGCAGGAAGTACAGCCAGGAAATTCAGACTACCGAATATGGGTTTGGCCTGGAAGGTGTGCTGCGACAACGCGCCGCCACCGTCACCGGCATCCTCAACGGCGTGGACTACGACGAATGGAGCCCGCAGACCGACAGATTCACCGCCGCCAAGTATTCTCCACAGGATCTGAGCGGCAAGCTGCTATGCAAGCACGACCTGCTCCACACCTTTGGAGTCATGCAAGCCGATTCCAAATTACCGGTGATCGGCATCGTCTCGCGTTTCGCTGCGCAGAAGGGCTTCGATCTGATTGCGCAAATCATGGACCGCCTGGCGCGCGAGGAGATGATCGTGGTCGCGCTCGGAACCGGCGACCAGCCCTATGAGGAGATGTTTCAGCGGCTCAACAAGCAGTTTCCGAACAAGATTGCGGTCAAGATTGCGTACGACAACGCCATCGCACACAAGATTGAAGCGGGCGCAGATATGTTCCTGCTGCCTTCCCGCTATGAACCCTGCGGATTGAACCAGATTTACAGCCTGAAGTACGGCACCGTTCCCATCGTGCGGGCGACTGGCGGTCTGGACGACACCATCGAACCCTGGGACGCGCGCACCGGGAAGGGCACGGGCTTCAAGTTCACCGACTACACCGGCGAGGCGCTGCTGGCAACCATCAAACAGGCATTGCTCGCCTATCGCGATCCCTCGTCGTGGCAGACCCTGATGCGAAACGGAATGAGCCGCGATTTTTCCTGGGGTGCGTCAGCCCGCGAGTACGGCAAGATCTACGAGCGCGCACGACAGGTACGAGCTAGCGCGGATGCAGTCGCAACTGTCGACTTGAAAACGGAGCCGGTGGCGGGCTAGCGATCCCAAATAACCACAGGGGATACGAAGGTATACGAAGGAAGCCCTTGGGGCGAAAATCCTTAGCGATACTTCGTGTCCTTGGTGGTTCGTGCTGTTTCCCTGCGATAATCGTGTGAACTGACCCACCTAAAACCAGAACGACCAGATGGCGTCCACGCTGGCGTGAGTAATCGCCGAGGCCGGCACTCGCCGATTCTCGCGCCAAGCTCGGCCGTAGAAAATCCCGGCAACGCTCGCCAGCAAGACATACCGCCAGTTGAAGTGCGTCGATCGTTTATTGAAATGCGAGAGCCCAAACAGAACGGCCGTGATCGCCAGCGCCCTTCGCCGGCCCACCCGCCGTTCCAGCAAGTTCTGCACCCACGCGCGAAAGTAGAGCTCTTCCGGAACAGCAATGAAAACGAAGATATAGATCCAGGCCGGAACCATCGACAACCGCGGCGCGTTGCCGTGGGGATGGAGAAACCCCAGCGCCATCCCCAGCCCTAAAACCAAGGGCGTAAAGAAAGTCAGTTCCCGCAGTCCAGTTCTCCAATCGCTCCAGCGGAAGTGAAAGTCAAAGCCCGTGCCGCTGAGCCGCCGGATTGCGACAAATCCATAAAGCGCGGCATCGACCAGGAGTAGTTTCCCCAGGCCCGTAAGCCCGCTCGGCCATGCCCCCTCGAACCAACGCAAATCAACCGCCAGACCCAGCGTCAGCAGAACGATCGCGTCTCGCCAATTGCCGCGCTGTTCGGGATCGGCGGTTGCGGCCTGTCCCAGCAGCCACGCGATCGCCACCGGCAGCGCCGCATAGAGAGCGCACCATTTCCAGGAGAACATCTGTTGCGATGACGCGATCAGAATGTACGGTAGCGCGCAGAACACCGGCAAAGCGGTTCGAACCGTTGCCGGCCAGCGGGCGCATGCCTGCCCAACTCGCTCTCCTGCGATTGCGAACACAGTGGCCGGTGCAAGCTCCAGCACAAGCACTGCAATCGCTGCCGGCGTCGCGTTTTGCATGGCGACTATCTTAATCCGGGAGAGAGTTTGGGAGAAAGATCGCAATCCTGAAGATCGCTGTCATCTGGTATTTCTCGCGGTACACTTCTGCAAGGCATTCTGCATTGAAATGACCACCGCCTCCCCGCGCACCATCTTTCACGTCGACATGGACGCCTTCTTTGTCTCCGTCGAGGAATTGTTTGAGCCCTCGCTGAAAGGCAAGCCGGTGGTGGTGGGCGGGCAGCGCAACGAGCGCGGAGTGGTCTCCGCCGCATCCTATGCTGCGCGCAAATTCGGCGTGCACTCGGCCATGCCGCTGCGGACGGCGGCGAAACTCTGTCCCCAGGCGATTTTTGTGAATGGCCATCCCGAGCGCTATCGCGAGTATTCGCGGAAAGTACACGAGGTGCTCAGCCACTTTTCTCCTCTGGTCGAGATGGCTTCCGTCGACGAGGCTTATCTGGACATGACCGGCACCGACCGCCTGCACGGCCGCCCGATCCATTCCGCGCACCGCTTGCATGATGCGATGAAGGCAGCCACGCAATTGAACTGCTCGATCGGGATCGGCACCTCGCGGCTGATCGCGAAAGTCTCCTCCGCCAAAGCCAAGCCAAACGGCGTACTCTGGGTGCTGCCGGGAGAGGAGGCGAAGTTCCTGGCGCCGCTCGCCGTCGGCGACATCCCCGGGGTGGGCAAGGTGATGGAGCAAAAGCTACGCGCGATTGGCATTCAGAAAGTGGGCGACCTCGCGCGCCTGGAAGATCACGATCTCGAACACCGCTTCGGGAAATGGGGCCTCGCCCTGGCCGGGAAGTCGCGGGGCGAAGATGCGGGTGGATGGTTCGACACCGAAGTCGGAGAGAGCGTCGATCCCAAATCCATCAGCCACGAGCATACCTTCGACGAGGATACTGGGGATGCCGAGCGCTTGCAGTCCACCCTGATGCGGCTCAGCGAAATGGTAGGACGGCGCTTGCGCGAGGGCGGATATTTCGCGCGCACCCTCCAGCTCAAATTGCGCTACAAGGATTTCTCGACGATCACGCGAGCCCAATCGCTCGAGCAGCCGACGCAGATGGATAACCAGATCTTCGACCATGCGCGGCGCCTGTTTTTCGCCAACTGGAAGCCGGGAGCCCCGGTTCGATTGCTGGGAGTGCAAGCCTCGAATTTCGAGCCGAGTTCGACCCAGCTCGACCTGCTTGAGCCTTCGCAGCAACAGCGTTGGCAGAAAGCCCTCGCCACCGCGGATCATCTGCGCGACAAGTTTGGCGAATCGGCGATCGGCCTCGCCCGGGGGATGAAAGGCGGATTCCGCGAGCGCACCCACGAAAACCCAGTGGGCCTGCCCGGCAAAGGTGGCGAAAAAAAGAACGGCAGAACAAAGACGTGAAACTTTTGGCCCGCTCAGAAGTCAGATACGGGATGGGGTGATGGCATGACAAAGTGGTTGGTAATCTCGTTGTTTTCGGCGGCACTGGTGATTGCCTTGCCCGCGCACGCCGCCGAAAATCTCAAGCTCAATCAGCATCTCGACTACACCAGCGACAGCCAGGATGGGCCGTTAATCACGGGGGATCATCTGGAAGACGGAGCCGTCCCCGGCAAGCCAACCTACGTGATTATCTACGGCGAAGGCTGTTTCAATTCCAAGCGCCAGGCCCGGCGCACTGTCGAACTCTACGAACGGTATCAGGGCAGGGTGCAGTTTGTGGTGGTTGATCTCGATCGTCACCGCTCCCGGGCCCAGGAAGAGCTGGTGAAGAAATTTTACAAAGGGCGCATTCCGCACGTCGTGGTGCTCGATCGCGAGGGCAACCCCGCGTACAACGCCTCCGGCGAAGTAGATTCGGGAGAAATTTCGAAGTTGTTGGACAAAGCGCTGGCCCAGTAACATGAGCCTCTTCCGAATGACCTACGAAATGTATTCGCGAATGTAGTCGTCACGCGAAGCGGCCAGCTGGTGTGCGTCGCCGTCGAAAATAACCTTCGCGTCGCGCAGGATCAGAAAGCTCATTGGCACTTCGCCACGCTGGCCTTTGGGTAGAACGACCATCTTGTTGGTAGCCTTATCGAACTCGTGGGTCGCCATGGTGAAGGCGTCCTGCAGACGGTGGGTCACCATGAGGGCGCTGGTTTTGTAGACGTCGCGCTGCTTCACGATAAGTTCGACAATCGTGTTCGAGGTTACCGGATCGAGTCCCCCGGTGGGCGAGTCGTACAGCAGCACCTCGGGCTCCGTGATGATGGCGCGCGCGATGGCCACGCGCCGCCGCATGCCGCCCGAGAGTTCGGAAGGAAACATGTCGTAGGTTTGTTCCAACTCCACAAAGCGCAGCACCTCGCGCACCCGCCGCTCGATTTCCTCCGGCGGCACGCCCTCTTCCATCAGTCGGAAGCCGACGTTTTCGAAAACTTTGAGCGAGTCGAAGAGCGCGCTTTCCTGGAACACCATGCCCACGCGCCGGCGCAGCTCGAACAAGTCCTGTTCTGACATGCGCGTGACTTCCTCTCCCAGCACGAAGATGCGTCCGCGATCAGGACGCAACAGCCCGATAGCCAGCTTAAGCAGTATGCTTTTGCCCGATCCGGCAACGCCGAACAGAGCTTTGGTTTCACCGTGCGGCAACTGGAACGAAACGCCATCCAGCACAACTCTTTCATCGAACGCGATCGAAACGTTGTCGAACTCCAGGGCATAACCGGAGGGGCTCGCCGCCGGAGTAGTCGCATTTTCGCTGGGCAGGGTGGGAGCCGGCATGGCTTATCTGTAACCGAAAATTGCGAAGATCAGCTTGGTGACGAAGAAGTCGACAATCAGAATCAGCACCGAAGCGGCGACCACGGCTTGGGTGGTCGAACGGCCTACGCCCTGCGTGCCGCCACGCGTGAACATGCCATAATAGCAGCCTACCGTCGAAATGATGAACCCAAACAGCACCGGCTTGATGAGGCCTGTGAAGACGTCACGGAAAACAAGCGTCTGCCACACCGAGGTCCAATACTGGTTCGTGTCCACTCCGAACAGCAGGTGCGCGACCGCAAATCCGCCGATCAGCCCAAGCAAGTCGGCGATGATGGTCAAGAAAAACAGCATGAAGACGGTGGCCCCAACTCGCGGAGTAATCAGCTTCTTGGTGGGATCGGTGCCCAGGGCGCGCATGGCATCAATCTGTTCGGTCACGATCATCGAACCCAGTTCACTGGCCATGCCAGAGGAGTTGCGGCCGGCCACCATCAGGCCAGTGATGAGCGGTCCCAGTTCCGTGACCATGCCGATCGACACCAACTGGCCGATGAGCGTGACCGAGCCGAATCGTTGCAGCGTGCTGGCCGCGTTCAGGGCTAGCAGCGCACCCACGGAAAGTCCCGTCAGAACCACAATAGGAAGCGAGCCGACGCCGATCAGGTCCGCCTGATACAGCATGTCGCCCATGTACAGAGGACGGCGGAAGAAGTTCGCCAGCGATTGCGCCGATAGCAGGGTGTATTCCTGAACCGCCAGCGCAAAGTCTTTGGCGACCTCAATCGGCGAAGTCAGTTCGAGCTCGAACGCCATGTCAGGTCAGGGGAACTACTGCTCAGGGAACTATAGCAGGATCGGGCCATCGGGTGATCGGGACATCTGGCCATCACAAATCCGCCTAGTCAATGGCTTTCAGATCACCCGATAACCCGATGATCCGATCACCCGATTTATTCGCGGTGGTTGTTCTTCTTCTTGATCTCGATGGCCAGCCGTTTGATTTTCTGGTTCAGGGTGGAGAGCGGCACATGGAAGCGCTCCGCCGCTTCTGTCTGGTTCCAGCCGCACTTCTCCAGCATGTCGACGATGATCCGCCGTTCACAGTCTTCCATGATGTTGAACAGCGTGCTCCCGGCATTCGCATCCAAAGTCGGAACCGAGTTGCCCCGGCCCACGATGTGGTCGGGCAGCAGATCGATCCCAATGTCGCTGTCCGAAGACAGCACCACGGCGCGCTCGATCGTGTTCTCCAGTTCACGGACGTTGCCCGGCCAGGAATAGCTCACCAGCGGGCGCAAGGCCTCGGTGGTAATCCGGCGAGGTGGCCGATCATTTTCCTCGGCATACTTGTGGAGGAAGTGTTGCACCAGCAGCGGAATATCTTCGCGGCGGTGCCGCAGCGGTGGCAGATCAAGGCTGATTACGTTCAGGCGGTAGAACAGATCTTCGCGGAAGCGGCCTTCTTTCACCATTTGGCGCAGATCTACGTTGGTGGCGGCGATGATGCGCACGTCCACTTGAATCTCCTGTATGCCGCCCAAATGCATGAACTTCCGGTCCTGCAGCACGCGCAGAATCTTGCTCTGCGTTTCCATGCTCATGGTGCCGATCTCGTCGAGGAAGAGCGTCCCCCGGTCGGCCACCTCGAACAACCCCTTCTTCGACGCCACCGCGCTGGTAAAGGCGCCCTTGACGTGCCCGAACAGCGTGGACTCAAGCAAGTCGGGCGGCGTCGACCCGGAGTTGACGGGCACGAACGGCCGGTCGCGTCGCGTCGAGTTCAGATGAATCGCCTTGGCGATCAGTTCCTTGCCCGTACCGCTCTCGCCTTGCAACAGCACTGTCGAGCGGCTGGGCGCCACCTGCGCCACCAGGTCAAAAATCTTCAGCATGGGCTCGCTCTTGCCCACGATGTTCTCAAAGTTGTATCGCTGCTTGAGCGCGCGCTTCAGTTGAATGTTTTCTTCCTCCGCCCTCTGGCGAGCGACAGCGGCGCGCACATCAGCCAGCAACTTCTCATTGTCCCACGGCTTCTGAATGAAGTTGGTGGCCCCCGACTGCATGGCGCGGACCGCATTTTCCACCGTGCCGTATGCGGTGATCATAATCACCGCCTGCTGCGGATGCACCAGCCGGATTTCCGAGAGCACGTCCATCCCGTTCTTGTCGGGCAGCGCTAGGTCCAGCAAAACCACATCAAAACTGCGCTGCCCAATCTCTGCCAGACCTTCCCGTCCCGTTCCCGCAACGGCGACCGTGTAGCCCTCCATTTGAAGGAGAGCCTCCAGCGACTCCCGGATCTCCGCTTCATCGTCAATGATGAGGATTCTGCCCGCGTTTGGCGCTGTACTTGGCGGCGCGCTGCGGCGCGAAATGACTGCTACGTCAGATATTGCAACTTCAGACATGGACTGCCTTCCTGATCAACGGAAAATCCAGGGTGAAGGTCGTGCCTTCGCCCGGGCGGCTCTCCACGCGGATATTGCCCGCGTGTTCCTGGATGATGCCGTAGGTGACAGAAAGTCCAAGACCGGTGCCGCGATTCTGGCCTTCGGTCTTGGTCGTGAAAAATGGATCGTAGATGCGGTGAATGTTTTCCTGCTCAATGCCCGAGCCGGTGTCGGAGACGCGCGCGCTGACGAATTCGCCGTTCAGCGTTTCTACCGTCAGGACTCCGCCCCCAGCCATCGCATCCTTGGCGTTCAGGAACAAATTCAGAAACACTTGCTGCAGCCGCCCCGCGTTGCCCTGGATCAAAGGAAGGTTTTCCTGGAGCTCGGGCTGCACCTGAATGTGCGCCACCTTGAATGGGTGCTCGAGCAGCGCCAGCGTGTCTGCGATCACTTTGTTCAGACTGACTTCCGTCAATTCCGCGCCCGTGGTGCGGGAGAAGTTCAGCAGATTATTGACGATCTCCGAGGCGCGGAACGTCTGCTTGGTGATTTTCTCCAGCATCCCCGCTTTCTGCGGATCCGACTGCAACTGTTTCGCCAGCATCTGTGTGTAGGAGGAAATCACCGCCAGCGGCGTGTTCACTTCGTGGGCCACGCCCGCCGCCAGCAGTCCGATCGAAGAAAGTTTGTCGGCCTGGGTGAGCTGGACCTCCAGTTCGATCCGCTCTGTGATGTCGTCGACGATCACCAGCCGCCCCACCACGTTGAACTTGCGCGTGACCAGCGGCGCCATTGCAACATTCACAATGCGCCATTCGCCGGTGGGGGTTACCAGCCGGAACTTATAAAGATTGTGGATACCCGGATTCTGCCGGACGCGGTAAAACTCCTGTACGAACGCGGCCGGAAAAACCTCGCCCAACGAACGCCCCACCACTTGCCAGCGCGGCTGGGCATACATCACTTCCATCTGCGAGTTCCAGCTCTCGATGCGATCCTGCAAGTCCACCGCCATCACGCCCACGTTGATGGACTCGACAATGTTCTCGTTGAAATCCTTGAGCCGCTCGTATTCGCTGACCTTTTGCTCCAGCGAGGCGTACAGCCGCCCGTTCTGGATGGCGATACCGATGTATCCCGCCAGCGCTTCCAGCAACTCCACGTCTTCGCTGGACAGGAAGTCGCCTTCCATGGTCTTGCCCAGTCCGAGGAAGGCGATGGTCTTTTGCCGCGCATGGCAGGGAATGTAGTAGTTCAGATCCAGGCGTCCGATCGCTTCCTGCGCCGCAGCATTCTCCCGTGGCAGCTGATGCGTGTTCTCGAAGAAGATATGCCCGGCGGCGTCTTCGATTCGCGGTTTGGCGAGGAACGACAGGTCGAGGCCGCCGACCTGCGCCAGCCCGAACGATTTCGCCAGCTCAAAACGGGAAGAGTCACTGTTGCCCAGGAAGATCGCGATCCGATCCACCAGCAGGGTGCGGGCCAACCGGTCCACCAGCGACGACAACATCTTGTCGAGGTCGGTCTCCGAACTCAATTCCCGTCCAAACTCGATCAGCGTCCGCCGGTAGTCGTAGCCGGTCCGGTAGAAGAACTGGTCCAGTTTTTCCTGAATCCATTTCCGCACCGGATCAAACAACAGCGCGGTGACCACCATGGCCACCATCAACCCGTACGGTCCGGAACTGGGCACCCGCGCGTGCACCAACTCCGCAATCGCAGCCACGCCGGCGAAGTACGCGGCCACGATGGCTGCCGCGGCCAGCGTATACGCCATGCCGCGCTTGAAGATCAGATCTACGTCCATCAACCGGTAGCGGAAAATGGCGTAGCCAAAAGTGAGCGGCAGCAAGCCCAGCGACAACACCGATACCTTCATGGAGGGCGAAGGCATCGTCTCGAGCAGATACGGCAAAACATAGAAAAGTGTGAACGGAGTTATGGCGAGGATAGTGCCACGCGTAATCCACTTGAGTTGCTGGCGCAGAATCGGAGTTGTGGCCTGGCGGTAGTTGTGCCACAGAACCGAAGCTGCGGAGATGAAAAAAATCGTCTGATAAGCCAGATCCACCCGGTTCAGATCAAAGAGCAGCCGGGCGCTGGCTTGGGAAAACTCGATCGCCAAGACCTGGAATGCGAGCAGCAACGCCCCCGGCAAGTAGAGCAGCGGAATCGACCAGCGATGCCTGCTGACATACTCCCGCCGTTCCGGGAAGGTCAACACAAAGTGAAGGAACAACGCCGGCTGCAGCAACCAGGCGACTTCGTTGGCCCAGAAGACGATCCAGTCAAAAGCGTTGAATTTGCCGGTGTAGTGCAGCGCGTAGAAAACGAACGATACCAGGCAGAAAATGTAAAAGTGCGTGGACCCCACCGCTGTCCAACGCCGCAGCAGCACATAAAGCCCAATTCCCAGGTAAATAAGTGCGATCAGCCGCAGCCAGTCGTTCATGGAGCGTTCAGCCGGAGCCAGCACCACTTCCACATCCAGCGGAACCGAACCGCGGATCAGCGAGTAGGTTGCCTTCGACCAGACGCCGGAGTAGTAGATCTGCCGGGTCATGGCCGCCGAAGTGCTTACCGTCCGGCCGTTGACGTTGACCACCACGTCCCCACGGCGGACCCCGGCGCGCTCCGCCGGACCGTTCGGCTCCAGTCGATCCGCCACCAGGTGGCCGTTCCGTTCCATCCACCACGCCCCGTCGTCGGGAATGGCCGACTGGTGCTCGATCTTGTAGTTGAAACCGGCGAAAACCATCGCTGCTACTGTTAGGAGAGCCAGCAGGATGGCGGTAAACCGGGCCTCAAATTCGCGGTTCATGGGCTGGGACGGCAACAGAGCGGCGCGGCCAGAGATTCGTCGCCGTTCATGCGTTTGCAACTTCACTGCCACCCTCCAATCCTGCCGAGTGCCGGTAAGTCGCTCCCATAGAGAGAGTTCCATCATTATAGAGAGGATTTGGAATGGCCGCTATGAATTATGGAAGACACCTTCTGCTTTTTGGGATGCCCTTCAGGGGCGGGAAGAGGGTCTGGGAGCTGGGTCAGCTTGAAGGAACTAGCGGATTCTGTGGTTGGCCTGCTTCTGAAGAGAGGTGACGTGCCCAAACCCTGCTTGGTGTTTGAGGGGTCCGGAAACCTTCCCCGTTTTTCGAACCCCCCACTTACTGGTCCCACCTGACTCCCCAAGCTTCTACCCGCTTAGGAGAGGTGCGCAAGCCCTGCAAGCGAGTGTGATCTTGCGCCTGATTTGTGGCAACGTCCATAGAGCCAGTCTGAACCTATCTGAATTGATCTGAAGAAATTAACTGTGGCGCACTTGACACCGCGAGCCAGGCAGAACAGAATTTCTGCGACTCGATTCCGTAGAGATGCGGCTCGCCGCGTCTCCGGTAGGACCCAGGGGTTCTCCATTGCCAGACGCGCCCGACAAGAAGGTACGCTTCGACGATTTCGAGCTGGATTACAGCCGTTTTCAGCTCCGCTATCTTGGCAACCCGGTTCGGCTCGAGGGCCTGCCGCTGCAATTGCTAATGTTCCTCGTGGAAAAGAGGGGACAACTGGTCACACGTGACCAGATCGCCACTGAGTTATGGAGCAAAGATGTTTTTGTCGACGTCGAGCAGGGAATCAACACGGCCATCCGTAAGATCCGCCGGGCTATGGCCGATGACGCCGACGAACCGCAGTACCTCCAGACCGTAGTCGGCAGAGGCTATCGGTTTATAGCGCCCACCGCGGAAGAAGTAGCCAGTGGCCAGGCGCCAGCCGGAGGATTCGCCATTACCGCGGAAGATCTGGGACGCGCCATCATGACCGCAGCCGGATTAGATCCGGAAAACCCCCGAGGAACTCCAAAGGTTCCCGCTGAAGACTGAAGGCTCAGAGCCCTGCCCTTGTCCCGCGTCGGTTCGTTTTACAATTGAACCATGTCCCGCCTCGATCAAATTGCCGATCTAGAGAAGCGCTTTCTTCTCCCTACCTACAACCGGTATCCGGTTGCTCTTGAGCGCGGGAAGGGTGTTTTCCTCTACGACTTCGAAGGCAAGAAGTATCTCGACTTCGTGGCCGGACTCGGGGTGAACGCTCTCGGGCACGCTCATCCGCGCATCGTGAAGACCATCCGCCAGCAGGCGGCCCGAGTCATTCATCTCTCGAATCTCTATTACAACGAATATCAGGGACAACTGGCCCAGCGCCTATGCCAGCTTTCGGGCTTTAATTTTGATCGCGTCTTCTTCTCGAACAGCGGCACCGAAGCGATGGAAGGCGCCATCAAGCTTGCGCGTCTTGCCGGACACAAGGCCGGCGGCGCAACCAAGTCGCAACTGGTGGCCCTGCAAGGCTCGTATCACGGCCGAACGTTTGGCGCCATGTCCCTGACCGGACAAGACAAATACCGCAAGGGTTTTGAGCCGCTACTGGAAGACGTCGCCTTCGTGGCGCAGAACAACGTCGAAGCTCTGCAAGCCGCCGTCAATGCCAACACCTGCGCCGTAGTGCTCGAGCCCATCTTCGGCGAGGGCGGAATCCTGGAATGCTCCGAAGATTTCCTGCGCGCCTGCCGGACGCTTGCCGACCAGCACAAGGCCGCCCTCATCTTCGACGAAATCCAGTGCGGCCTAGGACGCACCGGCAAATTCTTCGCTTTCCAGAGCTTCGGTGTGGTTCCCGACATCCTTGCCATCGCCAAGCCCATCGCCGCCGGAGTGCCGCTAGGAGCCTTTCTGTCGAAGGAACATTTCGCGTCGGCGATTTCGCCCGGACAACACGGCACAACCTTCGGCGGAGGTCCGCTGGCTTGCCGCGTAGGCCTCGAATTTCTGGCGATCGTAGAAGAAGAGCACTTGCTCGAAAATGTCGTGAAAGTTGGCGGCTACCTGCATCAACAATTCGAGGAACTAGTAGCCAAGTACGCCGCCACCCGCGAAGCCCGCGGCCGAGGATTCATTCAAGGTCTGGTGCTGGAAGTTCCAGCGCGTCCATTGGTCGAGCAGGGTCTGGCCGAGGGCGTCCTGTTCAACGCAACCCAGGATACCGTCCTGCGCTTCCTACCGCCGTTCCTGCTGGAAGAAAAGCACGTGGACAAAGGCATCAGAGTCCTGAAGAAACTGCTGGGCAAGAAGCGGAAACACTCCAGCCGCGAAGCGGCGGGATAGGGAAGCCCGAGTCCCGCAAGGGACGGCACTCCTGCAAAAAGAAGGGGAGCCAAGGATTCAGCTCCCCAGAAGCGATAGAGGCGATATCAATTAGTAAGACTCTCAAGACGAGGATTTCGTTGCCCATCGAAACGCAAAATCCCGAAAGAAATTTCGTTCTCGCCGTTGATCGCAACGCGCGAATCGAAGAGCGCTGGCTCGACCTCCCAGACGGACGCATGCGCTACCTCCAGGCCGGCTCGGGCCCAGCGCTCATTTTGATTCATGGCCTTATGGGATATTCCTTTTCCTGGAGATTCACCATCCCCGCGCTGGTGCCCCACGCAACCGTGTATGCGATTGACAACCTGGGCGCCGGGTTGTCGGCGGCCAATGAGGGCATGGACTGCACCGTGCGCGCCACCGCCAACCGCGTTCTGCAGTTCGCGGATGCGCTAGGTATCGAACATTTCGATCTCCTGGGCACTTCCCACGGCGGAGGCGTTACCATCATGGTGGCAGCGATCTGTTCAGAGACAAACAATGCCCGGCTGCAGCGCCTGGTCCTGGTCGCGCCCGTGAATCCCTGGTCGCCGCATGGCAAGTGGCTGGCGCCGTTCATTGGCAGTCCCTTCGGAACCATGCTCTTTCGCCACACCATCGAGCGTTGGCGCTCCCTGGACCACCTGTGGCTGCGCCGCATGTTCGGCGCCGGATTGAGAATTCCGCCCGATTCGCTCGAGGGCTACCGCATACCCGTACTCAAGAATCACGTGTTCCGACATGCTGCGCGCATCGTAAGGAATTGGACGGCAGACCTCGCGGCATTGGAAGCCGCCCTCCCCAAGATTCGCGATTACCCCACTCTCCTCATCTGGGGAACCAAAGACCGCGCGGTTGATTTTCGATCCGCCGAGGCGCTGCGCCAGAATTTTCACCACGCGCGCCTGGTGGCCTTCGAAGGGGTCGGCCACCTGCCCTACGAGGAGGCGGCCGAAGACTTCAATTGCGCGCTCGTTGCTTTCCTGACCAGAGAAAAAGGAAACTGATCGGTTCTCAGTTCTCAGAAAAACGGGGTTCACTGAAAACGGGGACTGAGAACTGAGAACTCGCTCCATCAATTCATGCATCACACGATCTCTCACGCGCTCCGCGAATTCGTTGCCACCTACGGTTATTGGGGTGTAGCGCTGGCGCTCCTTTGCGAGAACGCCGGTATCCCTGTACCCGGTGAGACTGCGCTTTTGCTGGCCAGTTTTCTGGCCTATTCCGAACATCGGCTCCATCTCGGATGGATCATTGTGGTCGCCACGTGTGCCGCCACGCTCGGCGACAACCTGGGCTATGCCTTCGGCTGTTACGGCGGACGCCCGCTGCTCGATCGCTATCAAAGCTTTTTTCGGATTTCGCCGACTACGTTGAAACGCGGCGAAGAACTGTTTGCCCGCTGCGGTGCAGCCACCATCTTTTTTGCCCGCTTCATCTTCGGCCTGAGAGTCTTTGCCGGGCCGCTGGCCGGCGTGCTGCGTATGCGCTGGCGAGCTTTTGCTCTTTTCAATTTCCTGGGTGCAGCCGTCTGGGTCACCGTTATCGCCAGCGCCGGATATCTCTTCGGCCAGCATTGGCGCCGCTTAGCAAGAGTCGTGCAGCGCTTCGATAGCGCCGTTCTGATTGTCGCCGTCGCCGTGATCCTGCTTCTGTGGTGGCGATATCGGCGCCAGCCTCGGCCCGAGGACTAGTGCCCTGAATCATCGCCACAAATGACACTAAGGGATACAAGGGCTAGGACCCCCAGAGGCTTTCCTTCGTGCTCGTGCGCTTGGTGGTTAATGCTCTTTGTAGTTGCCTAGGGACACGGCTGGGTATCTTCCGTTACTTCCCCTTCCCCCTCCGCCGTCATATGCTGGCATAAGCATCGCCCGGCACTGGAGAGCCCGTGATTTCCGAACGCACGCAAACCAGCCGACGACCCTCGGTCGCGTCCCGCTTCCGGCGGCTGAAACTTTCGCAGGTCTGGGTGCGATTCCTGCTGGCTATCGTCGGCCTGATGCTGGCTTTTGTTGCAGCGCTGTTTTCCACTGTAACGCGCGAGTCAGGCAGCCTCTGGGGAACCCTCATTTTGGCGTCTGTGGCGCTGTTACTCGCCACCTTCGTGGGCTTGACCACCGTGCCCTACCTGGCGCGCCGGGTCGTCGCGAGCCACGTCCGCGAAGCCATGGACTACGACGTCACGCGGGCTGGCATGATCTACATCCTGATCAGCGTCGTCATCGGAATCGCCGCCATCAACACCGGAAACAACCTGCTTTACGTCATCGTCGCCGCGCTGCTCTCTGCCATTCTGGTTTCCGGCGTCGCCTCGGCGCTGGTGCTCCGCAGTCTCCAACTCGACGTCCACTTGCCCGAACACGCTTTTGCCGGACGGCCGATGCTGGCGCGTCTGCTCCTGAGCAATACCAGCGTCTGGCTGCCCTCCTTTTCCGTGCGTGTGGTTCCCGCCAAGCGCAAATCCACTGAGCGCTGGCGCTGGGAAGCCTACACGTTTGCCTGGCCTCGCAACCGCGCCCCCCAGGACCAGTGGCTCCGTCTGCCCGACCGCCGCCTGCGCCGCGTGCGCGAGGAAGTAGAAAAGCCCATCCTGCAGGAATCCGTTTATTTTCCTTTTCTCGCTCCTGGAGAGGAACTCCGCGCCGACCTCGAGATGACCTTCCCCGCCCGTGGCCGCTACTCGGAAAAAAACTTTGGGCTGGCCACCCGCTTTCCCTTCGCCTTCCTCATGAAAACCCGCCGCATCAACCTCGCCCGCGAACTGATCGTCTATCCCGCGGTCGAGCCCCCCGACCAGTTTTTCGAAGTTCTTCCCATGGTCACCGGCGAGTTCGAAACCTTTGTGCGGGGACGCGGCAACGATCTTTATCTAATCCGCGAGTATATGCCCGACGACTCCGCCCGCCACGTGGACTGGAAAGCCACGGCCCGCACCGGCGCCCTCAAAGTGCGCGAGTTCAGCCGCGAAGATGAACGCAAGCTCCGCGTCGTATTTGACAATCCCGCGCCAGGAGTCCTGCCGCCCCCGGTGTATGAACGAGCCGTGTGTCTCGCTGCCTCTCTGGGATGGCACTTCCACCACGAGGATGTCGAAGTCTCCTTCGTCGCCCCGGGATTAGAGCCCACCGAAGATGTCTTCGCCTTCCTGCGATACTTGTCGCTGGTCGAGCCCCAGGAGGCAACCCCCGTGTTCAGCCGTCTGCGGGCCAGTGAAGATTACAACGTCATCGTTACCGCCCGCGCCGCCACCGAGATGCCCGACAGCTTGGCCGCCAGATCCTACATCCTTTCCTTGGCCGCTGCAGACGCCTAAGATTTTGGGTGGCGCAGTGGTTTACCGCTGCGATAATCGGTCTGTTTCCAGATTCGGCTTTAGCCGCCGAGGTGAAACCGTGACGCGGAAAAATACTTTTTCCGCGCCCTGTTTAGCCAGTCGCAGAACCCCCGCTACTTGATCTCCTTCATCGCGATCAGCGTGCCGTAGTCGCGCCCGGAGGGTTCCACGGCCCGGGCCACTACTCCAGAAAAACCGTCACGAAGTTCGGGAAACTTCGCCACCAGCACCTTGATCACCGCCGTATTTTCCTGAAATGCGCGCGGGGTATTCGACACATCCGCAGTCTGGTACTTCACCACCACGTCAAGATCCTCACCTATGGACAGCGGAAAAATGTCGATCAAATGGTAGATTTTGCCAGCGACGCTCATCTCCACCGTGCTGCCGTTTACGGGCACATCGGAGGGTTGTGTTGCCTGGGTCTCGTCATAGAGTTTGTCGGTGGCGAGTGTGCTCATGAAGTCCACGGGCGCCGCCAGCGCGATCGCCTCACGGTAATACAACCAGGCGTTGTGATTCTGCCCTTTGCTCTTGAAATCGCGGGCGCGCTGCGCGAACCAGACGGCATTGTGGCCGGATGCCTCAGAGGACTTGGCATAGAACCCTGCCAGCTTCCATTCCGCTCCCACCTGTTGCAGGACGAGCGTCAACGTCTTCCGATTCTGGCCGCCGTTCGCGTCGAGAATGGTTACGCCATACTTTCCGGGTGGCAGATTGGGCAGGACAAAAACCGCGCTTTCCTTCGTCTGCCCTGACTTTCCAAAAACTCCACAAAGAAATTCGGCGCGTGCGAGTGGTTCCGGTCCATCGGCCGTCAGCAAAAAAGGCGGACGAACCGCAGCGCTTGCGCCGGCGAACGCGGCCTGGTTATCTTTTACCGCGGCTTCGATACCCCCAAAGCTGGCGGCCACGGCGGCAATCGAGTTCTGCCGCAGGGCCACCGTATCGCCTCGCGCCGACATATCGAAATAGCGCTTCGCCGTGGTTTCGAGAGCGTTTCGTACCGAGGCATCCATGTCTGCAGCGCTCTGGCAGGTCTGCGCGCGGGCCAGCGGAGCGCCAACCGATGCTCCCAGCAGCAGAACCCACAGCCATCGCCGCTGATTCAGAAGCGCGCGTTTCCAAACCGTACCCAAGGGGGGACCCTCCGTTGGCATTTTACGCGCTGTCCCGACCGAAGGCAGTCGAAATGCTTGCCCGGGCCTCTTGGGCGATTCCCAAAAGCTTTGATCACAGAGGCCTTAAAACCGGAGGTTCCCCTGTGGACCCCTGTGCTCCCTGTAGTAACAGGGTCTTAGGCTGGCGACTTGCACCGTGACGTCATATCAAGCGCAAGAAACAAGGCCCTCCGGCGTTCTATCAGCGGTGGTAAAATCAGCCAGGGCGCAGTGGCCGCGGACCCTTGGGCCGCTCGCGAAAATGGGGATGAGATTCTGATGCCGCGCACGCTCAGATGGATTGGCTTAGGGCTCCTGCTGGCAGCTCCACTCCTGCTTGCGCAGACTACCGCCCCGGCGCCGCACTCGACCACTCCGCGCCGCAAGTCTCATAAGACCCAGACCCCACTCGTGCTCCCGCCCCTGCCGGTCGGTCCGCTGCCTCAGGTGCCAATGGACCAGCTTCCAGCCGCGCCGGCGAAAGTCAGCTACCAAGGAGGGCTACTGACGATCGCGGCTCAGAATTCGACTTTGGGTGAAATCCTGCGCGACGTGCGCAAACTCACCGGGGCTTCCATTGAGATTCCTCCAGGCTCAGGCTCAGAGCGAGTAGTCGCCTACCTCGGACCGGGAGCGCCCCGAGACGTTCTGGCGACCTTGCTGAACGGCTCCTCGCTCAATTACGTAATGCTCGGTTCCAGTTCCAATCCCACGATGGTTTCGAGCATCATCCTTAGCCAAAAGCCATCGGCGGCGGGAGAAGCCCAGACTGCCTCCAACATCTCTCCGAACAATCCGGGGGCAATGCCCCCCAACCGCTTTCCACAACAGCAACCCTTTAACCAGTCACTCGTCGTCCCTCAACCGGGAAATGTGCAACCGGCGACCGCCGAAGCTGGCGATAGCGCCAAAGACGATGAGCAAGACAACGCCGACGAGAACGCCGACGAAAACGCGGACAGTCAGGCCCAGCCGGGACAGCCTGGCCAGCCCGAAGTCAACGGCGGAAATGTCCCGGTGCAGGAGCCGGACCCGAACCAACCCAACGCCGGTCCCAAGACCCCTGAGCAGATTCTGGAGATGCTACGCAGACAGCAGCAACCCGGGGGCCCCGTCTACTCTCCCCCGCAGCCGCCTCCCCAGCAGTAGCCGCGGTCCTCCAGGCTCCAGAGGGGCCAACTTCAGGGCGCGCGAAAAAGTGGGAGGTAGAATCCTCAAGCCACGAAGCGGCGGAATGGGAAGGCCCGGCGCGTCAGTGCCGGGTGGTCAGAAGTGGAGACCAACCGAGTCGCGCAAGGGACGGCATCTAGGCTGCTTAGTCGCCGCTGACCTGGCTCTGATGCGGTACCAAGGCTCTTAGGATATTCGACGGTCGAGAAGGGTTGACGACGGCCAATACACCGCGAATCGCGCAATACGCGCCGAATACACCCAGAATTACACCCAAAATCGCGGTACTGCTGATGAAGAAAGTCACGAGAAGTGCGTTCACGTTACCGGCCCTTGCTGGCAACCGCCCTTATAAATCGCGCGGCTGCAATCTTTTACTCTATCCGCATTTGACCCCCGCCGCTGTTAGCAAATAAGATACGAGAATCGAACTGCGTATTTCCACTCTCCAATATTTCTTTGGTCCCGTCCACGTTACGGAAGTGCATAACGTGTCGTGCTAAATGGCGATCACCACGATTTCGGTACGCGGCGCACGCCAGCACAACCTCAAAAATATTGACGTCGAGATTCCGCGCAACACTCTGACGGTCATAACGGGGCTGAGCGGCTCCGGCAAATCCTCGCTCGCTTTCGATACCATCTACGCCGAAGGCCAACGCCGCTACGTCGAAACGCTATCCGCGTACGCTCGCCAGTTTCTCGACCAGATGGAGCGCCCCGACGTCGATTCCATCGACGGTCTCAGCCCCTCGATTTCCATCGAGCAGAAAACCACCAGTCGCAGTCCGCGCTCCACCGTTGGCACCATCACCGAAATCTACGACTACCTGCGCCTGCTCTACTCCTCGATCGGTGTGCCTCATTGCCCGAATTGCGGCAAGCCCATCACCCGCCAGTCTGCCGAGCAGATTGTGCAACGCGTCATGTCCCTCACGCCCGACGATCGCGTCATGATCATGGCGCCCATCGTTCGCGGCCGCAAAGGCGAATTCAAAAAAGAAATGGAGAAGCTCATCCAGCACGGCTTCTCTCGCGCCCGTGTCGATGGGGAACTGGTGAACCTGGAGGACGACCTCGCTCTCGACAAGCGCCGGAACCACACCATCGAAGTGGTCGTGGATCGCCTGCTGGTGAAGCCTGGAATCGAACATCGCCTCGAACTTTCCGTCGGATTGGCCATGAAACTTGGCGGCGGCCTGGTCCTGGTAGCCGTAGTCAACGGGGATGAAACCCTCTATTCTTCGCGCCTCGCCTGCCCCGACTGCGGCATCAGCGTTCCGCAACTTGAGCCGCGATCGTTCTCGTTCAACAGTTCCTACGGAGCCTGTCCCGAGTGCCACGGCCTCGGAAGCCGCTACGATCTGGATCCCGGCAAAGTGATCGTCGATTGGTCAAAGCCGCTCCTCGATGGCGGCTTGGGCCCCGGTTCGTCATCGCAAAACCTGATTCGCAGCCTGCAGTTGCTGGTCCTGGCCTACGGTTTCGACTTGGCGACGCCCTTCGAGAAATTTCCCGACAAGATTCAGAACCTACTGCTCTACGGCGAGCCGCAGCGAGGGGGCAAGACTGGTTTCCTCGGAATTCTCGGCCATCTCAAGCAGAATCTCGAAGCCTCCACTTCCGACACCTACCGCGAATATCTGATGGATTTCATGTCGGCCACCGAATGTCCGGTGTGCCACGGCATGCGTTTGCGTCCGGAAAGTCTGGCGGTGAAAGTAAATGGCATGTCCATTGCCGATTTCACCAGCCTCCCGATTGCGCGTGCGCTCCAGGCCGCGCGCACCATCCAACTGACCGGCAGGGACCTGACCATCGCCGGACGCATCGCCCACGAAATCACCGAACGCCTGGAATTCCTGCACAACGTTGGACTCGGCTACCTTTCGCTCGGTCGCTCCGCCGCCACACTTTCGGGCGGCGAAGGCCAGCGCATCCGTTTAGCTACCCAAATCGGATCCAAGCTGCGTGGCGTCCTCTACGTTCTGGACGAGCCCTCCATCGGCCTGCACCACCGCGACAACGGTCGTCTTCTAGCCGCGCTGGAAAATTTGCGCGACCTCGGCAACACTGTTCTCGTAGTCGAGCACGATGAAGAGACCATCCGCCGCGCCGACTATGTGATCGATCTTGGCCCCGGCGCCGGCCGTCACGGCGGCGCGCTGGTCGCCAGCGGAACTCCCGCCGAAATCATGAACGCGCCCGCCTCCCTTACCGGAGCCTACATCGCCGGACGCCAGCAAATCGCCACACTTCCCGAGCACCGCAGCCCAAATGGCAAAGCCATCGCGGTCCTAGGGGCGCGTCAGAACAACCTCAAGAATCTCGACGTAGCGTTTCCCCTCGGCGTGATGACGGTTGTCACCGGCGTATCGGGCTCAGGAAAATCGACTCTGGTCAATGACATCCTGTACCGCGCTCTCGCTCGGCAGCTCTATCGTTCTCGCGAGGAACCCGGCGCCCACAAAGCCATCAGCGGGGCAGAGCTGATCGACAAGGTCATTCGCATCGATCAGTCGCCCATCGGCCGCACCCCGCGATCCAATCCCGCGACCTATACGGGCATCTTCGCCCAGGTTCGCGACCTCTACGCCATGCTGCCCGAATCGCGCGAGCGCGGATACAAACCCGGACGCTTCTCCTTCAACGTCTCCGGCGGACGCTGCGAAGCCTGCCAGGGCGAAGGCCAGCGTCGCATCGAAATGAATTTCCTGCCCGATGTTTACGTGCAATGCGAGGTCTGTGGCGGCCGAAGGTACAATTACGAAACCTTGTCCGTCCACTACAACGGTTCCTCCATCGCCGACCTGCTCGAAATGCCCGTGTCGGACGTACTTCAGATTCTGGATAACATTCCGCAGGTCAAACAGAAGCTGCAAACCCTGGTGGATGTTGGCCTCGGTTACATTCACCTCGGCCAATCTGCCGTCACCCTCTCCGGCGGCGAAGCCCAGCGCATCAAGCTAGCCCGAGAACTCAGCAAGCGCCAGACCGGCAAAACTCTTTATCTGTTGGACGAGCCGACCACCGGCCTGCACTTCGACGATGTGCGCAAATTGTTGGACGTACTGCACCGTCTCACCGACCTGGGAAACACGGTCATCATCATCGAACACAACCTCGATGTCATCCGCAACGCCGACTGGATCCTGGATCTCGGCCCCGAAGGCGGAGAAGAGGGCGGCCGCATCGTAGCCCAGGGCACGCCCGAACAGGTTGCGCGCGTAAAAAAGTCCCACACCGGTCAGGCGCTGGCCGCGTATTTCAACGACTCGTCAAAAAATGGCTCATCAAAGGGTGTGCTAGCGCCCACCGGCACAGGAGAATCCGCGTGAATCTTCCTCCTGACGATCCGCCCGAGAATCCAACCGTGCCGGTGTGGGGACGGGGGCACTCGCCCGTCCAATCCGAGCACGGCTTGGCAGACACCGGTGGCCATAGCGAGAACGGATTCGAAGTCGCGCCTGCGCCGCCCGATCCAGCATGGAATGGCTGGGATGTCCTTCGCCTTACCGTCCTCACCATTGTCGCCCTCTTCTTCGGCGTGTTGACCGTCCTGCTCGCGGCCCGTGTCTGGGTGTACCCGAACCGCAGCCTCGGCGACGTCGCGCGTGTCCCCTTAGTCATCATCGCAGGACAATCCCTGGCATATTTTCTGGTCCTCGCCTACATGTACGTTCTGGTCACCCGCGAGCGCCGCCGTCCCGATTTTCTCGCCGCCATTCACTGGAACTGGCCCTCCAACATTGCCGTTTACATCTTTGTTGGCTTCGCGCTCTCGCTGGCTCTGCAAGGTCTGGCCCATCTCTTGCCGATTCCGAAAGAGTTGCCGATCGACAGCTTTTTCAAAACTCCCGCCGAAGCCTGGGCGCTCACCATTCTCAGCGTTACCCTGGCGCCTCTCATGGAAGAGCTTTTCTTCCGCGCCTTTCTGTACCCCGTGCTGGCACGCAGTCTAGGTTTGCCGGTCGCCGTTTTCTTGACCGCGCTCGCTTTCGCCTTGCTCCATGGATTGCAACTGATGTTCTCGTGGGGCCCGGTGCTAGTGATTTTCCTGGTCGGCATGGTCTTGACGATGGTGCGAGCCCAACGAGATTCCGTGGCCGCGAGCCTGCTCATCCACATCGCCTACAACGGAACCATCGCCGTAGCCATGTTCGTCGCCACCGACGGCTTTCGGCACCTGGAAAAACTAAACCAGTGAAGAAGGTTTCGGGCGGCAGGTCTGAGGTCTCAGGTTCAGCAACCCCGCACGGTTGCCTTGGCTTCGAGTTGGCAGTCGTCATCGGTTCGCTATACCCTGAGACCTGACACCTAAGACGTGAGACCTGATCTTTCATGTCAACCGCCCGCCAAGAGCTCTTGGAAATGCTAGCCAGTAAGTCATTCCGCCTGGGCGATTTTCAATTGTCCTCCGGCGGCAGCAGCGACTATTACATAGACTGCCGCACCACCACGCTCGATGCCCGCGGCGCACAACTGACGGGCGAAGTCTTCTTCGACGAAATCCGCGAGCAAGGCTGGGAAGCGGATGCCATTGGAGGACTTACCATGGGCGCCGATCCCATCGTCGTAGCCGTAGCCGTAACCAGCGGAACCCTGCCCGGCTTCCTCGTCCGTAAAGCCGAGAAGCAGCACGGCACCGCCCAGCGTATCGAAGGCTTCCGCGAAAAAGGCGCGCGCGTAGTGATTGTGGACGACGTCTGCACCACCGGCGCCTCCACCGTCCAAGCCATCGAAGCCGCCCGAGAATTCGGCTTCGAAGTG
>Ga0187817_10000092_pt1 | contig 28744 bp, 29 predicted proteins | sample NC_wetland_sal_i_17_FD_132431 | JGI IMG/M metagenome (GOLD analysis project Ga0187817, IMG submission 132431) | Wetland sediment microbial communities from Neuse River Estuary, North Carolina, USA - SO4_2 | ecosystem: Environmental > Aquatic > Freshwater > Wetlands > Sediment | place: USA... | reverse complement strand
TGCGCACCTGCAGGGAGGTTGTGCCATGGGTCGCGGCCCAGCGGATTCTGTCACAGATGGCTTTGGACGGGTGCATGGAATCCCCTGGCTGTTTGTAGCGGATGCGAGCCTCTTTCCCAATGCCCTAGAGATCAATCCCTACCTTACGATCATGGCGTTGGCCGATCGCGTGGCGGAGACAATTCGCAAGGATGTGCACGCACTGTTATGACAATGATGACTGGTAGCGAGATGGTGGTAAGCGCGCTGGAAGACGAAGGCATCGCGTTTGCTTTTGGTATTCCAGGCACGCACAATATCGAGCTTTACGACTCGCTTACTCGTTCCGCTAAAGTGCGCCCGATTCTCGTTACCGACGAGCAGAGCGCTTCCTTCATGGCTGATGGGGTTGCCCGCTCCTCAGGCCAGCTTGCCGTGGTGAACGTGGTTCCCGGGGCAGGCTTGACGCACGCACTCTCGGGAATTGCCGAAGCGTATTTGGACGGCATTCCCATGCTGGTGCTCGCTTGCGGCATTCGCCGCGACACGGGAAGGGCCTTCCAACTCCACGATGTGGACCAGCTCGCAATTGCGCGGCCAATTACAAAAGCACAGTTTCAGGTTGCGCATGGATCCGAAATCTACAGCACTATCCGCCACGCGTGCCAGATGGCGCGAAATGCCCCGACAGGCCCGGTGATTGTTGAGATTCCCGCGGAGCACTACCTCTTCCGCCATGACGCTGAACTGCAAGCACCGCATGCGCCACCGGCACGGCCATCACCGCAACGGGAGGAAGTCGATCGGGCTTGCATGATGCTTGAAGCCAGCCGTCGGCCGCTGCTTTATCTTGGGCTTGGGGCGGTCGGGGCCGGCGCCGATCTTGTTGCCTTGGCCGAACGACTCAACGCGCCTGTAGCCACAACATTCGAGGGCAAGGGGGTATTCAACGAGAAACATCCACTTTGGCTCTGGTGTGGGTTTGGCACTGCCGCGCCACCGTTCGTGCAGAAAATCGCTGCTTCCTGCGACCTCACACTTGCCATCGGCTGCCGCTTCTCAGAGGTGGGCACGGGAAGCTATGGCATGGAGCCGCCCGGGAAACTAATTCACATGGATATCGATCCCTCGGTCCTCGGAAGGAATTATGCACCAGACTTGGCTGTGGTTTCCGATGCTGCCAGCTTCGTCGCCGCACTGCTCCCTCGCCTTGCCCAACGATCCGTTGACGAAGGATTGCGACAAGAGATCCGCTGTGGTCATGAAGAGGTCTGGAAGGGATGGGTAGCGCCTGGTAATTCCGAGAACGTGTACCCGCCACATCTGTTCAAGACGCTGCAAACGCTCGTGGGCGAAGAGGGGATCTATGTGACTGATAGCGGCAATGGGACCTTTCTCGCCGTCGAGTGCTTGCGGCTGCAACGGCCGCGCGCGTTCTTGGCTCCCGTGGATTATTCGTGCATGGGCTATGCAGTGCCGGCAGCACTGGGGGCGGCAATGGCATGCCCCAACCGTCCAGTGGTATCTCTGGCTGGTGATGGCGCGTTCCTCATGACTGGCCTAGAACTCTTGACCGCTTCACAGCTTCACCTGCCAGTGATGGTGTTGGTTCTTCGGGACCGCGAGTTGGCTCAGATCGCCCAATTTCAACAGCTTGCTTTGGGAAGGAAATCCTGCAGCGAACTCCCCGACTATGACTTGGGGGCGATTTGTCGAGGTGTGGGCGCGCAGCACATGGTCTTGCGTCGGAACAGCGAAGTGGAGTCGGTTCTTGGGCAGGCGCTGACAATGACTCGTGCTGGGGGTCCTGTCGTGGTGGAGGTCACAATCGACTACTCAGAGAAAACGTATTTCACGCGTGGTGTGGTGCGCACCAACTTGGGGCGTCTGCCGTGGCCGGACCGCATACGCTACGTGTTACGCGCTTTGGGGCGGAGACTTGCGTAGGACTCGCAGGTATTGACCCCTAATTCGGGGCGCCGACCACTCTCACGAGATTTATTTCCCGGCATTTTCACGGAACAAATAGTGGCGCGACGGCGTATAGTGCTTTGAAAGTTTGATGCCGCTGACCGCAGCGCAGCATGAATCGATCCCCGCCGACTGCTTTCGAGGCGGAAGTTGAGGTCTGCCCGGCAGATCTTGGCGTACGATCCATGAAGCTACCGATTGGACTGAGGAACGAGACGGCATTAAGCTGAAATGACTCGACGATTCCGTAACACCCTTCTCGTTATGGGAGCCAGTAGCGCGGTGCTCTGCGCGAGCCTTTGGTTTTTGGTCCGCGCGGCACGCGGTATTCGAGTTGGCACCGGTGTTGTGAGCCACACGCTGTGCTCCGGAGCGTTCGTGTCTGGTCTGGATCCGGATTTATTGTACGCTGAAGCCGTCAAGCCGATTCCCGGGGAGCGTGTACTTTCGAAGCGGCTCAGCTACGTTGTCGACCGAGCGGGGCGGCAAGTCATCGTTACTTGGGCAGGAGTTTTCCAGAGCCGTGCCGTTTATCGCGATGGATTCGGCTGCATCATCCTGCACGGTGACGAATCGAAAGACGCGGTTATAGGCAAATTTCCTGTCGGCGAGATTGGGAGGATCTCCGCGCCACACGCGGAGGGATCGCTCGAAGTCCAACCACCCGAGCCCATGCTCGAAGCTGCGCTTGATCGCGCATTCACTGAACCCAGTCAGCCACCATATCGCCATGTCAAAGCGATCGTCATTCTGCACAACGGAAAGCTTGTGGCGGAACGCTATGCGCCTGGTTACGGTGCCGATACGCCGATTCTGGGATACTCCTTGGCCAAATCAGTAACCAACGCGCTCATCGGAATTCTCGTGAGGCAGAAAAAACTGTCAGTAGAACAGCGGGCGCCCGTCCCTGAATGGGAAAATCCTTCCGACCCTCGTCACGCCATTACAATTGACCAACTTCTACGCATGACCTCGGGCCTCGCTCTTGAGGAATCCGACAGCGGTTTCGATCCTGTTTCGCGCATGTTGTTCCTCGAATCTGACATGGCAGGTTACGCTGAACATGCTCGTCTTCAGGTGGCTCCTGGCAGCAAGTGGGATTACACTAGCGGCAACACCTTGATTCTGTCACGGATCATCCGGGACGCCGTGGGGGGACGCGCCCAGGATGTGGTCGAGTTCGCCCGGAAGGAGCTGTTCGAACCTCTTGGAATCACCACGGCAACAATCGAATTCGACGCGACCGGGACTCCCGTAGGATCTATCTACATACTTGCTTCGGCGCGCGACTGGGCACGGCTCGGTATGCTCTATCTGAATGATGGTGTCGTCGACGGACACCGCATTTTGCCTGAGGGGTGGGTGAACTACTCCGCCGCGCCAACGCTGGACACCGACTACGGCGCTGGCTTCTGGACGAATCATGGTGCTCACGGGGACGCGGATGCGCGAATACAGGCCGGTATGCCGGAAGACTCCTTCTATGGGTCCGGCAACCTCGGACAACGCATCGTTATCATTCCTTCGGCAGGCCTCGTTATCGTGAGACTTGGTTTGACGCATAGTCCTGGCTTCGACATGAGAGGCCTTCTGCGACTTGTTGCGGATACGTCTTCAGCCCTCAAAAGTCCGTAGGTTCACCGACCGGCCCGAGGATTTAATCTAGGAGAAATACGAGAGTTGTTATGTCACGGCTATGGGCTGTAAAGATGGATTTGGTCTCCAGGGCCACAGGCCGCCAACTACTAAAGGCCCTCATTGCACGATCAATGGAAAAGTGAAATCCCACAGGCTCCCCAAAGTTCCGTTGTGGGAAATCAGGGGCCATGAGAACAGCACCCCATTGGAAGTGCGGTAATCGGACACTTCACCCGTGGCTTCGGATCATGTTGTAGGCTAGATTCCGCAGGGAGCCCAAACAGTGGCAAGCTTGAGACAAATCTGGGCACGAATCATTACCACCACGGACCGGGGGCATGCCCACAACATAAGCCTGAAACTGCGCGACATGAGCCAGCTGTTCAATTCGATGGACCCTTCTCCGTTCATTGAAAAGGATCTCGACGACGACGCAGAAGAATTCATTGTCAGCTGGGCCCAAGAATTCTCCCCTGACGCTCCGATCAAATTGCGTATTTACTTGGACCAGTGGCCGGCCGAAGACCCCAAAGAACTGATCAGGACTGCCGTCCACAACCATTTTGCTCACCGTGCCAAAATTACCGACATGGAGTTTAAGCGCCTCCTGAAACAAGGCCGCACCAGTCTTTTCATCGGGTTGCTGTTCTTGGCTGGATGTCTGCTTCTGAGCAAAATGCTGTTAGGCCATGAGGCAGGCACGTGGGCTGCCGTCGCACGGGAGAGCCTCACGATTGCCGGGTGGGTCGCCATGTGGCGACCGATGCAGATTTATCTGTACGATTGGTGGCCTCTGCTGCGACGGAGTCGGATCTATGCCAAGATGAGCCACATGCCGGTGGAACTCGTCCAAAAAGACAAAAGTTGAGTGGTCCTGTAGACAAGACTGCCGCGCAATCATATGCTTTGATTCTCACCTTGATCCGCCTGTCCCGGCCCGATGAATTGGAGCTGAGAAATGAGCCCCGAAACTAATAGTCCCCTCTATCAAGGCATACGCTGCTTTTATTGCGGCAAACCGGTACACCTACCTGAGAAAATTATCCGCAGAGCTAATTCCATCAGACACCAGGAGTCAAATCCAACGGAAAATTTGCTCTCCCGTGTATTCCTGCTTAGGTGCAGGTCGTGTGTTCGGGAGGCCGTCTACACAATCGACCAGGTCGTCAACTGTTCAGAAACGCCGACATCCCAGGAGTCCAACTGGAAATAAGACTCTGCGGAACAGCCAGGACACACAATTTTCGCGCATCATGCACACCGTTCCTCACCACTATCGCGCCACCACGCAAGTCCAAACACCAACTGCCGGGCGCAAACACCCATACAGACGAGAATAGTAAATAAATAAGCCCGGCCTGCTCAGTCACCTAGAGGGCCCAGGGCAATGGCATTGTGGATGCAATATCATGTCAAAGTGAAGGCAATGGAAGGGCAAACGAGGCATTTACGTTGAGATTACTGCCGCCTCGACACGTGTAGCGCTGTCATGGAGAGTGTCTCGAAATCGAAAGCAGCGCGTCGCGGAGCCATATGAAACAGGCATGTTCAGAAGTTGGCTGTGCCAGTCCTTCACCAGGCCCAAGAGCACACGGCAGTGGGCATTCTTGACGAAGCCCGAAATGAACTGCAGGAGGTCATAATTGGAAACCAGGTAGAGAACCTGGTTCACCTGGGGTTCCCGACTCAGAGATGCAGCAACAGTTCTGTAATACTTGATTGTCTTAGGGCTGCGCTCGTATTCCAGTGCAAAGCGCTGCTCACCCGCTTCGGTGCGAACCGTCACAACCGCGTCGTAGTCTTTCGCGAAACCAAATGCCGTCAGCTCATTCTGCGAGCGGACCTCCGTGGAACCTATCCACCGGACAAGTAGCCCTGCACGAAGCGCACTCAGATGAATCTCGTTGAGCCCGATGGCGTGAAGAACACTTCGCTCAGTTTCCTTTCCGTTAAACCGGTCACGGCCGACCAGACAGTACTCCCCCATGCCCTGAAGCAGGAGCGCGGCGGTGCTCGCGAGGGAATACACAAACTCACCCATGCAACCTGGTGTTGTTTGTCGCCTTAGAAGCTCGCGGTCTACCAATCTTCGCAGCCTCCAGTCAAAAGACTGGCGGCTCCGTTCATGATGGTTCAGCCGCATGAACTCGAATAGCTGCGAGTGGGTTACGAACTCCGAGCGCAAGACTTGACGCAAGAGCGGGAGGTCTCGGGACTGGTTGAGTTGAATGGAGCCTTTCGGATATCGCATTGGTCATCGCACCGTTATACAGAATCCAATTGAAGCCGCGCACTCCAGGGCCACGAGATGAAGGGCTTGAGGACGAACTTGCCGACATTGGTCCGCAGCCAGCTGCCAGTTGGCATCAATAGCAGCGCTTCCTGTTGGTCAAGACATTCGCTGAGGGAAATCAGGAGCGTGCCTTCCGACCTCCATGCCGGTGATCCCACATCCAGGTACCCGACCTCACAGGCTCGGATGACGACCAAGAAGTAGTCAGGCTGTTGCGGAGATGGAAGTTTGCGCTGAAAGAGCACCTTGTTCTGTCCCTGCCAAATGCAGGGATCGGCGCACTCAAAGACGCTGTTGATCATTCCCAGGGGATGATTCGGGTCGAAACCTCCGACACCATTGAACCGCACATGACCAATGATCTTAGGACGTGTTCGGATTTTCCCGTTGACGGAAACGCCTGTCGTGTTGAAGTACGCCGCGCGCACAAACCGGCTCGGATCACTCTCGTCCTTCCCGAAGCGCCGCCGCCAGACACTCCCAAAACCTGTGATGGTGACGAGCATATCTGTCATGCACCCTTCAATCGCTTGTTCTTCTGCCGTTCGATATACAACTCTTCCTGCAGATGGTTGATCTGACCGACAAACCTTGCCCCGTCTCTATTGGCCACGGCTGACCGCGGCTCTCCGGCACCACTGCCGCTGTCTCGCGGCCCGTTCACTTTCCTTGATAAAGCGTCGAGTCGTGTGGAAAGGTCGGCAACGATGAGCGATTTCTGCCGGAGCTCTTCCTGAAGCTTGTTACGGTCCTGCATCGTGGCTTCGAGCTGACCCGCAACGCGCTGGAGTTCCGCTTTCAGACTATCGACCTGGGTGTCGCCCCAGCCGCGTCGCGCATCCCCTGCTTCCGAGGCCTCGATCGCCCGATTGCACTGCTCAATGTGCCGGTTGTATTTCTCGATGGCCTCGTTTGCCGCCTGACGGGACAAAAGATCGTGGCTGTAGACGTCGGCCAGTATCTCCGCGGCGACTCGCATGCTGCGGCGGTGGTCCAGATACAATTTCGCGCAGACGGCCATCATGAGCAACATCCCCGCCGTCACTGACGCGCTGTACCAGAAGTATGGTTCCCTCACAGTTGCTTCGAGGAAAGCCTGGCGACGTTTCTCAAGCCAGTCACCGTAACCAAAATTGCGCGAATTGAATTGCTTCAACAGGAATTCGTACCAAGTGTCCCTGCCGATGTTCTGCCTCGATGGGGTTCGCGCTGGTACGCATGGCGGAATAAGGGAAAGGGCGATCATCAGGAGAGCGCGGCGGATTACCTGTTTCATGTTCCTCACCTTCCGTGTGACCGCCTCGCGTACCGCGTTCCCGTGAGTTCAGGACTCTTAAAGCGGAGATTCGCTCCCACCGATGTTGTGCGCGACTGCTTCAGCCGGGGAAAGAGAGCAGGTTCAAAGTGGGGCACTCGAACGTCGGCCGGAGGACGCACGTGCAGGTGTGCATGGAGGGTCCCACGAGTGTCGTCCGTCATCAGGATTTCCATCTGACCTTTCGGCAGGTTCTTAATGTGCTCGTCGAGTGCACGCGTTTCTGTTGTTTGCACGTCGACTGCCCGTCCTGTCTCCTCATATTTTTCAAATCCGAAGAACTTCCATCTCTCCATGGACAAGTTGCGCCGCGTGACCTGATGCTCCGCCGAGGCCCGCAGAAAATAGCGCGCCGTTTCCTCGTCACGGGTTCGCAGCGTCATGGTTGTGTTGGGAGCGGAGGCAACATCCTCTTTGAACCCGCTGCCGACATGCATGAGTTGGGGGAGACTCTGCATTGAAAAGAGAAACGCTGTATTGGTGCCTCGCGCTGTCTGCAGGATCTGCGGAAAGTTCCGGTATCCAAAAGGTGCGAATTCGTCTAACACGACGCTGAAGAGCGGCCGGTTGGTCATGCGCCGGTGTTCGTCGCTTTCGTACCTCCTGCCAACGACAAGCTGAAGGTTTTGCAAAATCATTTTTCCAAGCGCGCGAACCGGCTCCGTGTTCTTGTTCACGTTCAACGTCACGAACAAGATGAGTTCCTGCTCAATCACTTCGTCGAGTGAGAGCAGGTCTTCGTACGGGCCGGTGATAATGCTCAGTTCGTCGTCAAGAAACGTCATGCACTCGTTCAGCAGTCCTTGAATCTTCGGAACCCGTTCCCGGTCCTGGAACGATTGGTACAAGTTCTTGCAAGGATTCATCGAACTTACCGATGGCCTTCTCTTCGGTGATTCCTTCATAGCATTGCAGCCGCTCCACGGTGGTATCGGCGGCAGCCGCAACCGCATAGGCCAGTTCTGTTTTTCCGCACCCGGGCGGGCCTTCTACCAACAGAGGTTTCTGCATCTTCGCGGCCAGGTACACCACCTGAAGGGTGACGGGATCGATCACGTACCGCGCGTCACGGAGCCTTTCCGCGAGTTCTACGACCGACCGAAACACAGTTCTCACCTCCGCTGCGGGGGCAGAACATACCGCAGAACCTCTGGGCACGCACTCGACCGCCATCACCCATTTGCGCGGGCTGTCAGGAAATACAAGGTTCCCTCGATTGCGCGCTGGGCCCAGAACCAGGACCGTCTATCCGGCTCGCCGGAGGCGCAACTCTGTTAGAACAAAAGGTGATAGGGCACCTTAAGGAAGGCCTCCCAGAGATTGCCCGACGAAGCGCTCTCTCTATTTTCTAATTTATTAGCCAATTGAATCTCTCATGGCTAACTTCGAGCGTGTCCCCTCGCACGGCCCCAGGAAAGACCTCGCAGCAGACGCTCTGTTACCGCCCACCACCCGAGAGCGCAGGCGCGAAGCGCGGGAAAACAATTTCCGCCAATTGCACACTTCATGGCTAACTTTGCTGGGGGGGTTTCTGCTGTGGTACGAGGCTCAGACATGGCCGGGCGCATACTCTGTCTGAACCGCACGTTTAGGAAAATGGTTTCACCAATCGCATGTTTCATGGCCAACAGCGGCATGGACTTGCGCTTCGCCCTCAACTGTCGCCACATTGCCGGAAGCTGGATTATGAAGTTCGGCTCTGTCGCTACCCCCGTGCTTCGCGAGCAATTTCCTGGCAATCTCATGCTTCATGACTAACTTCCTCGACCGTTTCTCTCTGCAATTCTCAGGAGATTTGACAATCCCGTGGTTCTCCCCTACAACCCAACGCGTGCATGGCAATCGACAGCTGAATCACGCTTGCGTTCAGGAGCTCATCGACCGCCAATTGCCCGAGGGCGGTTGGCCTTTCACCTCAGATACGGCGCAATCGGCCGTCGAACCCACGGCCTTGGCCCTCTTGGCATTGCCGCCGAATTCGGTAGGCAAACGGGACGCTGCTATCCGATTTCTGCTTCACATGCAAAATGCAAACGGCAGCTGGTCAGCCTTCAGCGGTGACGAAGAAGAAGGGTCTGGACTTACGGGGCTGGCTCTCTTTGTTCTTAACCGCTGTGGTGCCCAGACGATGGTGAGCAACCGAGCAGTCCACTGGCTCATCGAAGCCCGAGGGCGGGAGTCACATTGGCTATGGAGATGGAAGTTTCGAACCAGCGATCGCCAGGTCCGCTTTGATCCCGACAAGTTTGGCTGGCCCTGGATGCCAGGCACAGTCAGCTGGGTGGTGCCGACTGCCTATTCACTCCTCGCCTTGAAGCAGGTCCGTGACATTTCACAACAGCACCTCGTACGGCATCGTATCCGGCGCGGTGTAGAAATGTTGTACGACCGAATTTGCCCTCAGGGAGGATGGAACGCTGGCAACGGCGTCGTCTACGGATTTCCGCTCGCTCCCCATCCCGATGCAACGGCGCTAGCTCTGCTCTCTCTCTTGAATGAGCCTCCCAACGATTTCCTAACTGCTAGTCTTGCCTGGCTTGAGCGACGCGCCGAGACATGCTTCGCTCCGTGGAGCCTTGCCTGGGCTGTCCTTGCCCTCGACGCCTTTGGGCGCCCTACGGAATTGTTGACCGACCGCCTCTCCTCTGTTGTTGATCCTGCCGAGATTAAAGATTGTGCGACTCTAGCCGCAGCTTCGCTGGCGTTCGGCTGTGCCGCGGGGAGCAACGCATTTCGAGTGGCTCATGAAACTTGATCGGAGGACTTTCTTGACGGCCTCGCTCAGCTTAGCCGCCGGTGCGTCCACCACCGCGCTGTTGAACCGTTCCAAGTACCACGTAACACGGAGGCTGCCGCGCTCCCGGGTGGCGATTCTCGGGGCAGAATCTTATTCTCACAACCTCGAAAACATCTTGCACGCCGGATTGAAGCTGTTTCGCCTGGACGTTCGTGGAAAGACTGTTCTCCTCAAGCCCAACCTGGTGGATTACATTCCCGGAAACCACATCAACACCCACCCTTTTCTGGTTTCCGCTACGGCCGAGTGCTTTCGACGGTTCGGTGCGAAGAGCGTGCTCATTGGCGAAGGACCTGGCCATCAGAGGGACACGGTACTGGTTCTGTTAGAAAGCGGCTTCACCGAAGAACTGCGCCAACTGAAGGTTCCTTTTGTTGACCTAAATCGCGACGCGCTGGTTATGACGCCGCTACTCGCGGCATATATGGGTATGAAACATGTTTGGCTGCCACGGACAGTGTTGGAGGCCGACTTCGTCGTTTCCATGCCCAAAGTGAAGACGCATCACTGGTCGGGCGTCACTCTTAGCATGAAAAACATGTTCGGTGTTGTGCCGGGAGCGAAGTACGGCTGGCCAAAGAACATTCTTCATTGGAAGGGAATTCAGGAAAGCATTCTCGACATCTGCGCCACGGTGCCGGTTCACTTTGTGATTGCCGATGCGATCGTGGCAATGGAAGGAAACGGACCGCTGAACGGAAAGCCGCGGCCGCTCAACCGAATTCTCCTGGCCGATGATCCAGTGGCGGCGGACGCCACCTGCGCAAGGCTTATGGGACTTGACCCCGCCCGAATCACGCACATCCGGATCGGGGCGCAGTTTCTCGGCAACCTCTCTATCGAGCGCATCGACCAAGTCGCAGAGGCGCTCTGCGCGCCAGACAACCCTTTTGAAGTGGTCCCGGAATTTCGGCACCTCCGTCTGACAGGTCTCGCTCGACGAGATCCCTGAGGTGAAAGCAACAAAGGAAAAGCAGTGGACTTTCCTTCGCGGGCTGCGACGCACCGTCTTCGACGCACTTGAACCTGTGATCGATTCCCTGTAGCCTCGGGAAATTCACGCCGTTCGTTGCCCGCTTTCAAGAATCACTGGTGCAACGTGCAATTCATCCAATGAAGACAGCGAAGTTTACCGAGCTCGAAAAAAAGGTCGGGGACATTGCCAGCCGGCGAGTTCATCGTCAACTGATGCAGGTTCCCTGGGATCGCTTCCACAAGGCGTACGAAGAATACGTCCGGTGGCAGGCATTCGTACTTTGGGCCCGCGCCATTGTTGAATACGAGGGCCGTGCTCCTTCCTGGCTCGAAGCAATTCTGCGAAAGCGTTGCCCGGGCTTTGTGGAGGAGGCGGCTCGTTCAGACAAGCCGGAACAGCTTGGCCTTCAGCTGCTTTCATGGGTTCACAATCACGCTTTCGGGTCTGCAGAACAGGAGGGGTGGCTTGATGCGCTCGTATTCTATGGATTCCGAGACACCCGCTCCCAGGGCTACTGGACATATTGGGAGCATTGCAAGAGCGAATGGAAGAAACGACTGCCAGCGTCAGTCCCCACCTTTGCGCAGTGGAGGCGTTCAGCCTTGAACTGGAAACTCCGTGGTGATGTCAGCTGCGCCGCAGTAGCGAAAGCTGTTGAGGAGTACATTGACTTTGAGGCATTCGTCTATTGGTTGCGCCCACTCTTTCAGGCGCCAACGATTCAACTGCCGGCCCACGTCGCCCGTGAATTGGGCAAAGAATCTCCCGGCTTGCGCGAATTTGTGAGTGGAGAGATTTCAGCCGCTTGCGGAGACAAATCGAAGAGTGGGCGGCGCCTGTTCAACTGGGGCAAGGATCACGTTCTATCGCATGCAAAGAAGGAAGGCTGGCTTGACTGCGTCCTCCGCCAAGCGCGGATTCACGCTCGCCATGTGCGCATGGCGGACTATGCGCACCTTTGGTGTAGATCCCGGGCCGAGAACCCGACATCTCCTCACCCTTCCTTTAGTGAATGGCGAAGAGACGCAGACCGCTACGTCAGAACGAGTCGGAAGTGAGACTAAGCTCAAACGTCCTCTGCTGCGATGGTGATTCTTCCCTGTAGAGTCCTCCACCTCCTCCACCGCTTGTACTGCTCTTTCTTTGCTTGGTCCCAATCTATGGAACCGCCGGGCTTTCGGCTTCCCAGGGACCGATAAGGCGCTGCATTTCCACGAAATCGTCTACGCTGAGATCGCTGCCGGTGCCATTGACTTGCGCTTGGATAGTGATCGGCAACAGCAATAGGAAGCGCACGATCAAGAGGTAAGTTCTCTCAACTGCGCGTCGTTTCTTCAGGCTAGCGGGTTCGATTCACAGTGGAAGTGTCACTTTTCTTGTTTGCACTCACTTTCAGATGGTTGTCGAACCAATCGATGATGCGGTAGCTGAGGTCAACCTGATTAGCATAAGTCCAAACTCCAGGATCATGGTTTTCTCCGTGGTATTTGGCATAGACAGCCTCGCGGCCCAGCCTGCGCAAGCCCACAAAAACTTGATCCGCAAGAAAGGACGGCACGAACGAGTCAGCATCTCCTTGTACAATCAGGAGCGGAGTCGAAACTCTGTCAAGATAGGAGACGGGAGAGTTTTCAATGTACCTGTCTCTGAATTGCCACGGAGTGCCCCCCATCAGACCTTGTCCATGCTCCTCAGTCGCAGTTCCGTAAGCAGATCCCGCTGCATCCATCCCGCCATAAGACCCGATGAGATCTCCCATTCCATCAGCTTCGACTGCAGCTGCAAATCGCTTGGTTTGGACTATCAGGCTGAGCGTGCTGTAGCCCCCATAGCTATGCCCCATGACGCCCACGTGGTCCGGATCGGCAACGCCCAACCTGACAAGTTCGTTTATGCCCGGCAGCACGGTTTTTGCCAGGTCCGACATAGGTGTGCCCAAGGCCTGCGGGGCATCTGGAAAGAGAATGGCATAGCCCCGCGTTGCCAGAAACTGCATATTGAACGGGCCAGTGCCGGCGATGCCGAACGTGTCCAGATAATTTGAACCTGAGGCGCCGCCGTACACCCACACAATGAGGGGATAACGGACGCCTTCGTCGTAGTGTGGCGGCAACAGCAAAGTCCCCCTGAGCTTCTGGCCGTCGGCGCCTAACCAATCCACTAATCGGGTTTGTCCCATATCGATACCGCTCAGTTGTGGATTCAGCGTTGTCAGGCGGCGCAACCCGGTCATTCTCGAGTCGGCAATCCAGAGATCAGATGGAGTTCCAGCATCCTCTCGAGTGAACGCAACAGATTGACCATCTGGAGCGACCCAGACCGAAGATTGTCTGACGGCGCAGGTGTAGCAATGGCCGCTTTCTGCGAGCCCGGCTGCAAGCCCTGTATTCAGGTCGATTCTGTAGAACCCATCGTGTCCTGTGACCGTATCGTGTGCCAAAACGATGGTAGATTTACCAGCGTCCGGGCTCCAGAGAGTATTTTCTGGCTGTGCCACTAGCTGCTTAATTTGAATTGTGGAGACAGCGAATAGTGGGGCTGCCTGGCTCTGGCCAATCGTCGCCCGCCACAATTCTCCACGGATGAGAAAATAGACATGGCGTGCGCTGTCCCAGATTGGCAACGAGCTTCTAGCCGCCGCAGCCGATGGGGAGAATGTAGTCAAGTTATGCAGCCGCCCAGTTGCAAGTTCGATCGCATAACAGTCTAGGCGTGTCTCCTCCATTCCCCCGGCGATAAAGGCAATCCACAATCCGTCCGGGGACCAGCGAAATGCATCCCCCCCGATATTCAAGTGGATGTCGGAAGCCAGGGCTCTTTGTTGATTGTCTCTCGTGCTCACTAACCGCAAATCGAAAAGAATCTGTTGTGATCCCGACCGCTCAAACCTCTTTGGGATCGTGTATGCCACCTGCGCTCCATCTGGAGAAAGTGAAAATGTAGAGATTCTGCCGCCCCGCACAATGATCTTCAGCTGATCGCCATGTCGCAAGTCCACAAATGCCAAGTCAGCAAGGTATCTGTCGAGGTTCCAGGGCGCTGCGCTCCCCGGCTCAGAAGATCCCTTCGGGACCAAATCGGCTTGGTACAACTTCACCGTGGAGCCGGGCATACCGGAAGTCTTGTCAGAACGGTTTTGCAGCGAGTCTGCCGGCGGAGACTGACTGTTTCGTTGTTCACTGGCGCGGCCGTCGGGGGCAATTCCCACGATCACGCCGCTGCTGTCCAGCAACCACACGATCTTTGCTCCGCGAATGTTCTTCTCAGAGGCCCTTCGCAGCTGGTCTGCCTTAGCGTCCCATAGCCACAGCCGTGCCTGCCCGCTGCCATCGCGGTCCGAGAGGAACGCTAGGAGTCGCCCGTCTGGCGACCACGTCGGTAACCAGTTATCACTCTGCTGCGTTAGATTTCGCACTTCTCCGGTAGCCAGAGCTACCACGTAAATGTTTGCACCCGAGCCGTAAGTGGGAATCCCGGTTCGCTCAAATTCTTCTGGGCTGAAACCAGCGATTTGTGCATTATCTCTCGCTGCGTATGCAAGCCATTTTCCATCTCCCGAAAATGAGACCGGAGCATACTCGCTAACATATCTCATCCTCAGTCCGGCTTCGACGGGGAGTACTTTAGCTTCCTGTGCAGCCGCTTCCGTGATATTGGTCATGCACAAGCTGATGAATGCAACCTGGCAGAGCGAAACCATCTTGCGTGCGGCGCTGCAGTGCGGCATTTGGATTCCTCCGAGTTCAAAATAATAAACCGGCATATCTCTGCGGATCGGTGAGTCGCTCAGGTGAGCGACTCGAATCCGGATTCTAGTAAGTTCGGCTGCTGGTCCCCGCTTCAGAAAAACAACTTGAGCGCCAATTGGATACTGCGGGGACCTCCAATTTGATACAGGGGACTCAATCCTCCCCCTCCCGAGACATTCCCGTTGCCGAGACTCTGTCCGAGCATCTGCGTTGACAGGCCGAACTGAGGATTGAAAATGTCACTTATCGGCTGCGCAAAGTTCGGATGATTCAGTACATTGAACATCTCCACGCGGAACTGGAGTCTCAGAGACTCCCGGACTGGGAAATCGCGGTGGAATGCGCAATCCCACTGCGTGGCGCCAAAGCCGCGCAGCGCATTGCGGCCCAAGTTGCCTTGGCGGAGAGGCAGGCCAGTAGAGGGGTCAACGGGCGGCGGAGTGAAGGCCGCCGGGTTGAAGGCTTTGCCACCGGGATAGGATGAACCAAAGAGGTATTGCGGTACGCCGGGAACGATGTCCGGACGGATCGCAGTTACTCCATTCAAAAGCGTATAGAATTCACTATCACTCACGTTCACGGGCGGCGCAGAACGCGCTTGAATCATGTTTTGCACGGACCATCCACCTAAAATGGCTTTGGTCAAACCATTCGCCATTGGAGTCGGGACTTCATAAGTTAGCGCTGCGGAAAACGCGTTTCGGATGTCGAAATCTGAGGGCCCGCGGTTTTGATTGGGATCAGTCCCTGGCACAAGCGTATTTGCCGCATTTCCAAAGGATCCCGCCGATCCATCATCAATGGAGTGCGACCACGTGTAGGAAGCCAAAGCCTGCAGTCCGTGTGCGAGTTGGCGTCTGAATTGCACTTGGAGTGCGTTGTAATTCGAACTGGCCGTGTTCCCTACCAGAATCGCCTCAGCATAGGACGCGTTTGGAGATAGGATATCGGAAGTTTGAATGAGCCGCCGCCCGACAGAGCCAATGTATGTTGCTGAGAGGGTTTGTTGTTCGCCGAGACCTTGTTCAAATGCCCCATTCCATTGGAATGAGTAGGGCAACTTCAGGTTTGGGTCGAACGCAGTCACTGTTCCAGAGCCTGAGCCAGGGGCAGTGATAGGCGGCGGCGTCGCAGTAGCGGAATTGAGAGGAAAAGAGCCGCCAAATCCGAACGCGCTCGCTCCGTACGGATAATCGCTTTGCCAAATGAGGTTGCCAACTTGTCCTGAGGCTAAATCATAAAATATTCCGATCCCAGCACGGAATACGCTACGCCATTTCGGATTCTGCGAAGTTTCGTAGGCAACACCGAGGCGAGGCGCAACGTTGCTATAGGAGGTATGGAACGCGGCTGTTCCAGGGGCGGCCAGTGCAAATGCCGAAAGGTCACTGAGATTATACCCGGTCACAGCGGGAAGACTGGGGCCCTTGGCTGCGGATGGCGAAAAATCAATGTCCCAGCGGATGCCATACGTGAGAGTCAGCCGAGATGATACCCTCCAGGTATCCTGGGCAAAGGCCCCAAAGTTGCGAAAGAGGAAAGTCGCTTGGACACTGGAAGCCACATAGCTCAGCAAGAGGTTTCCATTTTCAGCCGATGGAACGTCAGAAAAAACGGCCAGCTGCCGATATAAGGATGGGTTAAGCATGGGAGATAGTTGGCGAAAATCGATCCCAAACTTCAGAGCGTGGGCGTTCTTCTGGAGTGAATAGCTCTCCACAATGTTGAACTGACGCTGAGTGTTTTGTTGGTCCTTGCCGACATTAAATAAACCCCCGCTTAGGCTCGAAATGTCGAAAGCCAACGCAGCATCCGTACCGCTGTAGGGACTTGGGAACGGTAGTGAGGTTAGCGGCACCGCACCTCCGAAGTTATCCAGGCTTTGGCTGCTAGATCCACTCGTCCTGCTGTAGTTGAATCGAAAGTCGTTCAGGGCTATGGGAGAAGGTGTCCAATTAGCGCCTAATGTTGCGGTTTCTGTTGTGAGACTAGAGGTAAGGGTGTTGTTTAACGCGCCGCCCGCGCCCCGCTGTGTGGTCGACGACGGCGAATAGTTGTAGCGTCCGAACAGGCTCCATGGCCTCTTGAATTTGTGATCAATTCGAAGACTGTAGGCATCGAGTGTGGCGGGGTTGGAGTAGCTGGCATTAAATTGAGCAATGCCGGTGCTGATGTCATCCGGCCCATTGGGCAGGGGATATGCATTCAGGTAAGGCTGGAGAGCGGGCTGCGCGTTCTTTCTTGCTGAGAGATCTGGCACTGTCGTTAACGCCGTTCCGGGCAACCTAAGCCGGAGACCTTCGTAGGAAAAGAAGAAGAATGTCTGATCCTTGTGGATAGGGCCGCTGAAGGTGCCGCCGAAATCATTCTGGCGCTCTCTGGGTTTCGGGAGGCCCGCTTCATCTGCAAACCAGTTGTTCGCGTCCAGAATGTCATTTCGAAGGTAGTCGAAGGCCGTCCCGCTAAACCTGTTCGCCCCGGACCTTGTGGCGATCGAAATCTGTGCCCCAGGTGTACGCCCGAATTCCGGCGCGAAATTCGAGGTTTGGATGCGAAACTCCTGGAGGGCATCAACTGACACCAGGCTGTTTGTTCCTCCCAGCACACTAAAGGACCCGAGTGAACCAGAGAGTCCGCTGCTTGGGTTGGAGACGCTAATGCCGATATTTGCGCTAACACCGTCCACCATCCAATAATTCGCATCAGTGCGCTGCCCATTCACGCTGAACTGCCCATCGTCATAACCATTGCTAGCAGTGACGACCACTCCGGGCGTAAGGTTAATAAGGGATTGGAAGCTTCTTCCATTCAACGGCAGGTTTTCGGCAAACTGCCGGTCAATGACCGTACTCACCGCGCTGTCTGTTGTGTTTACGTTGAGCTTATCTGCGGTCACGGTGACCGTTTCCGAAACCGAACCGATCTGCAGTTGAACATTCTGCGCGACCACGTCTTGCACGTTCAACACAAGACCGTCGACGATAACCTCCCGAAATCCTGGTTTTTGAACGGTAATGCGATAGCGCCCTGGAATGAGGCCCAAGATGGAATAGATACCGTCGTCGTTTGTGGACGCTGTGCTAGCGACGCCGGTGGCCAGGTTCACAATCTTGACCTCCGCTTCCGGCACGACCCGTCCCGTCGCGTCTGTAATTTGTCCGGAGACTCTGGCCGTCTCCGTCTGGGCCGAAGCAGGCGTCACCACGAGCGCCGCGAGAACTAAGAACCCGACTAGACCAACAACAAAACGACCAAGCATCGGTAAACCCCCGCAAGATTCTTTTTGAACTCGAGAACATCTTCTCTGCGGGAGTATGTTCAATCCCAAAGCCTTTTGTGCCACACTTTGGACCCGTTCATGTTCTTTTCATTCGTTTTGCGTTTTGAAACTCTGCAAATGCCCATGCGTAGTGCAGCTATTGTAATTAGGTCATGTAGAGAAATGGATCAGCGAAGGCCGCTTACGGGTGGTTCGGCTGGCCAGCCAAGACAGCAAAGAGAACGCGCTTGCCCTTAGGCTTCTCGGGATTGTTCCCGGTCTCCGCCGTGACAAAAATGGAGTCCAGTTTCGCGAGTACGCTTACGTCGTTGTACTTCAATACCCAACGCTTCTCACTTTGTCCGTCGTTATGGAGGATGCCAAGCCGGGCCACCTCTTCACCAGGGGCCAAACCAGCTCCCCAGGCATAGAATTCCGCGTTCGCGTGGTGTGGATCGGAAAGATCGTAGGCGTAAAAGATGAGTTCCTGGTTCTCGACGTAAAAGATGCGGCCGAACGATCGGCGTTTGCCGTGAGTGTCGGCATCATAGACATCGACAATGTGAAGATTGCGGGCCGCAAGGATACTCTGTCCGTCTTTGCTGGCCGCGAGCAGCGCTCTGGCTTGCTCAGACTTCGCTTTCTCGTAGGAGAGCTCCTCGGCCAGCTTTTCTTTGTCCGCCTTCGCCAGAGTGATCTGCATTTCCTGCGCAGCGAGTCTTGCATCGGCTTTCCCGAGGGCAGCTTCCGTCTCGGTTAGCCGCTGTGCAGCGGCGGCACGCTCGGATTGCGCTGCGGCGAGTTCGTGATTCCTGTTCTCCGCTTCGGCCGCCAGCTGTCTTAGCCGGCTTTCCAGCTGCGATTGATTGGCTCCAGCCGCAGTCAGCTTGGCCTCCAGGCCGCGCCGGTCGGCTTCTTGCGTCCGGATCGTAGCCAGCAACTGATCCATCCGCTGCCCCTCTGATCGCGCGGTGCCCGGAGGACCCATATCCTCGCTCTTCGCTGTTTCCGCTGGTGCCTCACGCGAGGCGGTGGATCGAAGTTCCGGGCGCATCCGGAAATGGGCTCCAACAATGGCCAGCAAAATAGACGCCGCCATCAGACCCGCGACCACAACGGAAGAACGTTTCCAGGCTCTCGGCTGCACAGATGCGGGAGGATAGTAGCTCAGTTGCGTGCCAGCTTCTCTGGCACGGTTCAGAAACCGCGACCTCATTTCTGCGTGAAGACCATCTGGAACGGAGCCCGCAAACTCAGCCATCAAATCCGCGCCAATGTTACCAAAATCACCTAGAATTCCGGCGCAGGACGGACACACGTCCACGTGTTCCCGCAAACGCTGCCATTCCTCCGGGGAAATTTGTCCGGAGGCGGCCAGTGCGCAGAGCTCTTCGAAATGTTCATGCCCGGACATCGGCTATTCCTCCTTCGCGAAAGGGAGACCTCCGGGCCGCAGCTTTCGGACTCTTGGGTCCGCGCGGTCCCAGATGCTCCCTCAACTTGGCAAGCCCTCGATACAGACTGTGGCGCACGGCAATCATGGATTCCCCGGTGCGCTCGGCAATTTCACTTGCCGTCAATCCTTCGTAATAGGTCAGCTCAATGGTTCGCCTCTGCTTCTCATCGATCATCTCCAATGCCTGATGGACCAGCCTGCTCGCCTCCTGGGGCGACAGTTCCGAAGGACCAGTCGAGCCGCGTTTGGACAACTCAGAAATCACAGAGTCGATCTCTTCCGTTGTGTAGAAGCAGCGGGAGTTCAATTGGTGCTTGCGGCGGAGGCTTTGGCTGTACGCGTATTGCAACAGCCAGATTTTGACCCCTCCACGTTGCGGATCAAATTTTGCCGCCATTCGAAAGATGGTCAGAAAGACAATCTGCAGGACCTCTTCCGCCTCCTCCGGATTCCTGAGGATGCGTTCGGCGACACGAAACACCAGGCGGGAGTAGCGGTCAAAGAGAACGGTAATCGCATCGTGGCAACCGGAAGCAAGCGCCGCGATGAGTTCTTCGTCGCTACGGGCGTTCAGGTCTTGCCACGCACTGGAAGTCATCGGTCCGAACGGCTGGGTCATTGGACACCCCTGGGCCGCGGGCCAGCAAAGCACGCAGGCAAAGCGAGTCGGAGGCGGATAGGAATACTCCTGCAATCAGAGTATCTACAGGGAAACGTCTGATTTTACCAGCAACAGGAGAAAGAGTCGGGCCGGGAGGTTCGGACCAGCATGCTGCTGAGCCGCCAATGGCATATGCCCCTATCTGGAGTCGTTCCAATGGCTTGATGCAATTATTAGTGTTTTTCGACGTCTTGGTCGTTGTTTGACCCATATTTCGACGTGCCGGCTGTTGTGATATCGTTTTTTCAATGCAACATCATAGGGATAGCGTTTTTCGGCTAGACGCAGGTGTTTTTCGACAATGAACATTCAGAATACAAGGGTTGCAGCCTTCCAAGCCGAGGCGTTGCCGGCTGCCGTAGCGTCGCCGGCGCCTGCATGGAGGAGCCGATCGAGATTGTGGCGTTCAACGTGATCATAGTCGATGAGCTTAATGTGTTGCACGCCCATGCGCGCTAAGCATTCCGCAACAATCGCTACCACACTGCCCACTCCCACAACTCCAAATCTCACGCGGGCCAACTTCTGTTGCGCCCGCTCACCCCACGCCGAGATTGTTCGCTTCAGCTCCTCTCGAAAAGCCGGTGTCAGCCGCAATTCGTCGTCGTAGGTTATCTCGATGTTATTGTCTCCAACCACGCGAACACTTTCACACCAATGGTGTTTATATGTCTTCGGGGCCGTCTTCATCCAAATGCGTCCGCTTCACGTGCCGTCTGTGCCAGCAGTCATTCCGACGAGAGGCAGCCCCGTGGTGGCCTTGACCGCAGGTGCCTGTCGGCGCTCCGTCGTAGTGTCGTCCTCGGTCATGCCTTGCCAGCCAGGGAACGGATGATTGTATAGAAAAGCGACACCCGCACCCTTTTCCATTGCTAGTTTCGTGGCCCGGCCGAGGTATTCCCCAGAACCGGGCGCGCCTCGGAAACATCGAAACGACACCCTCCCGTCAACTCTCAGGATCCCGTACGATGCACTTCTTTATATGCCGAAAGAAGACATTGCCGCGAATCGTTCTCCCGCAGTGTTCACAGGTTCTCACAACTAGTGCATGCTTACGAAAAGCCTCCATCCCCAGGGCCAGAACCTTGCCGGCAGCTGGCGCAAGATCCATTGAGCCAGCAAGCCAATCCCGTGTCTCCGCATCGAGAAAGTCGGTTTTGATCAATGCGCCGTATCGTGCACAGAACTTTGCCAGAGATTCCTCGGTAACCCGGGGATCATAGAGTTTCAGCACACCACGGAAGACAAGATGCTCGATCACCCCTGCATCCACACCGAGTTGCTTCGCCAGATCCGCCCAAATTCGTTTGGCTCGGCAAGACCGGGGCAGTTTTGACGAGTCCCGTGCTGCGGCTGATGTGGGATCATTCGGTAATGCGCCGACATCCCCCTCTTCGCACGGGCTCAGCACAAGTTCCTCGGTCCCAGGCTGATGGTCATCCAGAGATCGCGTCAGGCGCCCCGTCTTATACGCCTCGTCGAGGGAATTGCGGGTAATGCGAGGATCCCGTACCGCAAGTAAACCCTCAGCAATCAGGCGTTGGATTGTGCTGCTGCCCAGATGCAACTCTTGCGCTAGAGTCCGTCGAGCGTATCCCTCTAAATGAACGCGACTGCTCTTGCCCAGGACAGCGAGGCGATAACGGACGGCAGATTCGGAGCGATGTAAGGCTTTGCCGATGAACTTTACGGTCTTGTACCCTGCCATAGTGAGGAGAATTCGGTCGTCATCGTCAGTCCAAGGCTGCAGGGAATGCTGTCGGTCTTTTCTGAAAGTCCTAGCAACAAGGCCGAGCATGGCTGCCCGCCTCCAAATCGAGTGCGGTTGCCAGCCGGGATGTCGCCGGAGGAGTTCGCGCACCGCTCCCCGTTTTCCTTTCCACCCGCTTCCATAACCTTTCCGAAGGATTTCATCGTCTTCTGAACTCCAGGACGTCCGCTTGTAGGGCTTTCCATTGGAGGGTTGCTTGAGCCGGCGGATTCGTTTCCATAACTCCGTGCGTCCGAGACCGGGTTCGTGCCTCAAAATTCTTTCGATTGCGTCGTGTGAACCGGTCCGCCCACGCCTCGCACCTTCGCGCAAGATTTGGTCGATTTGTTCCGGAGAGAAAAACCGGAAAGAAAAGTTGCCCGTCGAACTGGCCCAACGGTCTGCCATCGGACAAAACACCGTGTCGAATTTGCTCGAAAGACGAGTTTGCTTCGGTGAAGGTCCAACCCCCTGCCAATCACCGATGTATTAAGGAAGCTCGTTACCCGAGGCGGCGTAGTGCCGAAAATGGCCCCCGTAGTTTTCTGGGCCACATCCCGCAATCTCCAACACCGGAGCACCCTCTTCCCCTGCTCGGAAAAGCGGCCAGTGCGGAAGGACCAGATACTGCCTGCAACAACTTGCCAACGGTGAAATACGTGGCTCCTGGTCGGAACATCGTCCAGCGAGAGACAACCTTTGGAAAGCGTCAAAGGAAATACGGCGGTTCTACCGTTGCATCATCCACGTCGGGGTGTTGAACGAGCCGGGGGATTTGGCAGGCATTGCGACCAGAAGCAACGCGGAGGTGAAGCGGAGCATTCCCCTATCAATGAGCAAAGGCTGATTTGCGTGCTAACCCTGTTTCTGCGTTCGCTTGGCTTGGCACGTCTTCGGAAACTGCGAGGAGGCATTCTCTACCGTCAAGCTCGATGGTCTCTGCCGAGTAGATCGTCTCGATAGGCTCGCCGGTACTTCTCCGGAAGCGCGTTATGCGATTCCGGACGCCGTGCTCGCGAAGTTCGACCAGCACTCGCTGGCGCTCGGCCGGATTATCCCAAATGCCAACCTCAAAAACGGTCTGGCCAATAAGTTCCTCGCGGGAATAGCCGTAGCGGCGCTCGAATGCATCGTTCACATCCACGAAACGGCCCTCGTCGAGCGTCGTGATGGAGAATGCGATTGGGCTTGATCGGAACACCTTTCGAAAGCGCTCTTCTGAGAGAGTCCGGCCTTGCTCGGCTTTCCGAAGCGCCTGTTCTGTGGTTTCCAGATCGGCAAGGCGCTGCCCCAACTCTATCCCGTAGATCTCCGCGCGCTCGTACAAGCGCGCGTTCTGAATGGCGACCGCGGCGGGGATAGCGAGCGATTTGGCAAGACGCAAATGCTCCGGCGAAAAAGCGTTCCCGCGTGTATCTCCGAGCGAGAGAAAACCAAGGACCTGCTGCGATGCGACAAGCGGTACACACAACCATGACCTTAGATGGGAAAAGCCTTTGAAAACATCCCACTCTGCCTCGCCTGCCGTGTCAGGAACGAGCAGACTGTTCTTGGTAGCAAGAACCTGCATTAGGAACCGACTGTCCTTTGCATCGAGGGTGAGGGGAGACCTCGGGATGCGACGATGCGTTTCGTAATTGTGAATCTCGCGCGCAAGGAAGAGGCGGGTATCCGCCTCCACAAGCAGCACTCGCGCTGACTCGCATGGAATCAGTTTCAACAGGGATTGGAGAAGAGTGTCGAGAACATAATCCATGCTGAGGTTCTGCGTGAGTGCGAGGCTCGTCTTGCGGAATGCTTCGGCTTCCTCCCACGCCGATTCGGCCAAATCGAGGTTCCTGGCCATCTGTTCCTCAGCGGATTTCCGCGCCGAAATGTCCAGGGCAGTTCCTGCAAGGCGTAGGACATTCCCCGCGGAATCCCGGACCGGAACGCCGCGGACCCACACCCAGCGCGTGGTGTTGTCTGGCCTGGTAATGCGGAACTCCTCGTCGAACTGGCCGGTCAGCGCCAATTCGCCGAGCCGAGAAAGAATGCGGACACGGTCTTCGGGATGTATGGCCTCTTCGTAGGATTTGGGATCATCCTTCAGTGACTCACAGGAGCGGCCGGTGATAGTTTCATAGGCTGGGTTGACGTAGAGGACCTTCATGCTCTCAGCATCCAGCATCCAGACAATCTCATGGATGTTGGCGGCCATCTGCTGAAATCGTTCTTCGCTGTCGCGCAGAGCTGCCTCTACTTGCTTCCTCTGGGAGATGTCACGGAGAACGGCAACGTGCCGCCCGGGCAGGTAGTGCGCCTTCGCCGTATATTCGATGCAGATCGTCTCACCTGTTCCTCGCGCAATCTGTGTCTCGCCATGTTCGTGCTTGCGAGCGAGGAACCGATTCCAGGTGTCCTTAAAATCTCCCGTGCCTGCGTAAAACTTCTCGATTGGCTCTCCCACGAGTTCGTCGTGGTCGGCGCCGAATAAGCCCAAGGCCGCTGGATTCGCCTCGAGACAGATTCCTTGGTCGTCGAGAATCAGAATCCCATCCAGCGTGCTGTCGAAGACGGACTTGTATTCGCGCTCGGTGGCATCGAGGACATTCATAGTCTCTCGATGCGCGCGACGAGCCAAAAGAAGGAAACGGACATGTAGAGTAATTGCAATGCAGAGAGCGACCAGGACGAGCGTGAGCAACAGGGAGGACAGAGACCCACCATAGAAGCGCGCCCCGAACGCAGCCGCGAGCAGAGTGATCGCTGCGAAGGAGATGAGAATGGAACCGGCGCGCATCCAGCGTTGCGGCCGAGGTCCAGAGAAGACTCTATGACGCGTTGGCATGGCGCCGCTCTAGGGGACTGCGGACCAGAGGCCGGTGGCGACCCCGGGCAAGAGAAACGCTATCGGGCAATTACGTTCCAACACGTTCACCACCTTTGCAGGATGCTATGCCCAGATGTGGGGAGAGTCAATATCCCATCAGCACTTCGCAGGCCGCGACCTGTGTTTTGGAATACCAACGGGGGAACAAAGCAGTGCACGAGTCTCCCCGGACATTTGCCCATTGCAGCCCTGGCACTCCTTGGTGCAAACCTATAAGACTTCATATAACGATTGGGTTACCTATTTATATGTCGCGTTATTTATGTGCTTTGGCAATCGGCATACGCCCTACAAGGGTGGGAAAGGGGGGCAAGCGCAGGAGGCGTGATGAAAACGACCGCTTTGTGCTCAGGCAGTCTGCCTCCTGCGCTTGCGGGGCCGCGTACGTTATGCTGAATAAGTGGTGGCGCACTACCTTCATCAGATACCCGAATGATTCCAAAAACAATTTAATTCCATTTATCTCGACGTTCATGCGTATCCTCCGTGCGAACTCGCCGGCGGAAACTATCAGTCACCACGCCATTTGCGATTCCCTGTTCGCACCAACTCGTGCCTCCTGGGGTGCGTTATGCGAAGAGTCTGTGTTGAATTCGGTTCAATAGCCGTCCTGTGTCCGGACGGCGAGGTCTGCGGCGAGATGGGAAAGTGCCACGATCTCGTGCAAGTGAAACGACCTCTTTGGTCGCGTAACGTAAGTGGACATTGGCTTGGGGCGCTCCTTTGTGCGAACAAAATACGCAAGAGAATGACCGCTCGTCATTCAGTGCTATAATCACAACGAGTTTGCCCCAGCCAATTGCTTTTCCAGACGGTGCTCCCCTCAGTCCCTGAAACAGCACCGTCAGCGCTGCCGTGCGGAGAGAGCCGTTGGCCTGGGGCTTTTTGTTGGCGATGAAGGGACTGTCAAGTTAGACTGTCAATTACCGCATGACCATTAGGTCGAAGGCCCCGTCAGCGATGGCGGGGCTTCCCTTTTTTGTTTGTGACAGCCCTCCTTGCGTTATGCATGACATCAGCGTATTGGGTAGTTAACAGGCCAAGGCTGACCCCGACGCAGATAGGCTGAACGTAAGCCGCACGGGGGAAGGACCTTGTTGGCCAGTCCAGCTATCGACGCCAATCAGCAACGCCCCCATTGCCTATCCGCGCGGTGAGTGGTGATGGGGGCTTTTGTTTGTGATCGCTGCACTAGACGCCTTGCATGGCAATCATGTACGAGTCCCAGATTCGGTGGGTAATGCCCCAAAGGCCCCCATCCGTCGGCAGACAATGGGGGCCTCCCCTTTTTTAGTGACGGCCATCCTAGCGTCGCACGCGGCGTTCATGTAATGGCGACTCTCGGAAACTGTCTAATCAACAGCCTCTGTGCCAGCTTCAAATACGCAAGTTCGCTTCTCCTTCGTCCTTGCCTTCCTGGACAGCAAACCCGTCACAGCCTAGGATGTAGCTCTCCGCAGCATTCCCGTTCCAGAGGTGTTCCATGCAGCACTTAGTTCCAATCCCCAAGGAGCTTGTTGATCACCTGAAGCGAGCTACAGAGACCGGCATCGGTTACCATGTAGTTTTTGTGGAACTCAGGGACGGTAGGTCCTTTGAGCAGGTACTCACGAGTGAGGGTTGCATCATAGAGGTTCGAGGATATAAAGAAATTCCTTTTGGGCCTGATGACATAGCATCGGTGCGAGTCAATCACAAGCGTTGGAATTTTAGAGGTTGGTCGGACGCACGCAGCAAGAATTGGGATGCCATCACTTGAACCCCTTTGATTCCAAGGTCGATGCCGCATCGAGTGGAGAAGTTCAGTGCTGGAACGGCATTGGTCCAGTAACGCGACTAGAAGGGAGTTAGCTGACAGTCACTTAGCAGGGTGACTCTCGTCCTTGCGCTCCATCGTCCCGAAGACTATCGACGCGAAGGGGTAATCTGATTTATATGCATTTCGGGTTTCAACGGACCCGTGGACTTTTCGATTTTACGGCAAATAGATAAGCAGTCTCTCCTGGGCGGGAAGAGATTGCAAGTCTAGCAGCCTGTCATAATCTGGGGGCTCCTGTCTACAACGGTGGGAGCTCCCTTTAACAAGTGTGGGTGGAAGCCCCCGAGGGTAGGGAATGCCCACCGGCTCCCATCCGGAGTCCCACCCTGTCATTGCCGTCTGTCGCAGGAAGCGCAAGGCGTTTCTGTGGAGACTGAGGCCCTGTAGGCATCTACTTGTACAGTTGTGGTTCGCCAAAACTTCAGCCGAGGCCCAAAACGGGGCGGTTCTGGGTAGAGTAAGCCTGAATACGATTATCGACTCGATACAGCAAGAAGACACTGGAGCGGGCGAACCCGCGTTCGCGTGGAGCGCACATATATAAAGGACCGGCCGAAAGTCGATCCGGACTATGCCGCTCGATTGTAACGATGGTGCAGCCCTCCGAGTCGCTCCTGTGAAAGGACCCGACCAGAAGCGATGGAATGAATTCTGCCGTCAGGTGTCCCCTTCTCAAGTCCGAGATGCGTGCGGTCCTCATGATAGTAACGAACATACTCGGAGAGCAATCGCTTCAGATGGCGTTCATTCAGCGCAATAATCTGGTCCAACAGGTCTCGTCTACAGCTCCCCACCCACCGCTCCGCGATGCCATTCTGCCATGGACTTCGCAATGAAGTTCGCTTGGGAATGATCCTGGTGGCTTTCACCGCTGCGATCACCTCGCATCCGAACTTGTGATCGCGGTCAAAGATCAGGTATTTGTGAGAGACTTCAAATGGAAACGCCTCCCGCAGCTGCTGGATGATCCAACCGCTCGTCGGATGTTTCGTAACGTTAACGTGCAGGATGCGCCTCCGATCATGACTGATGACGAAGAAGCAGTAGACTACCCCGAACGTAATCGTTGGCACCGTGAAGAAATCCATGGCCGCAATGGCTTCCCGATGGTTGCTAAGGAAGGTTAGCCAGTGCTTGGCAAGGTCGGGGTCTCTCGGCGCTCTCTTCATCCAACGGGAAACAGTTCTCTCGCAAAGTTCAAAACCGAGCATGCGGAGTTCCCCATGGATTCGCGGCGCTCCCCAGGTGGGGTTGTCAACGACCATACGGAAGATCAATTCCCGAACCTCCTTCGGCGTTTGTCTCCTTCCGACCTGCCTCCGGACTCTGGAAATTAGCCGCCAGTACATGTGAAAACCAGTCCGGTGCCAGCGGACTACGGTTTCGGGCGTGACGATGAGGAGGGAGTGCTTCCAAGCCGACCAGACCCGACTAGCGATGACCCAGAAGAGCTTATCGAAGGGGCCGAGGCTCGGGCGAGGATGTCGACGCTTTAGCGCAACGAGTTGTTGACGCAAAGCAAGATTCTCGAGAAGGAGACTTCGCCGCCCGCGAAAAAGGCGTACCACCATTCCAAAGCAGAGCCCGACGAAGCTAAACATGGTCAGGATTTATAACAGAACGATGGCGGGATGGCAGCAGCTATGTTAGTGATTTCACGGTGGGCAGGAGTTTTGGCGAACCACACCACCAGCCGAAGCCCACGGTTGTTCCCAGAGGCGCCGTCGACTGCCATTAGTATTACTTTTTTGCAAAATTGCGGTGTGCAGCAGCGCGCTTGCCGTCTCCATACAATCTTTCTCCAAGTCGTCCGACCGCAAGGAGGATTCCGTGGAGGAGAGCTTGTGGCCGAGGCGGACATCCCGGAATGTACACGTCAACGGGCACGACGTTGCCGACACCTCCGAGAGAGGCGTAGTTCTTGCCAAAGATACCCCCGCTGATTCCGCAGGCACCAACCGCGACGACGAGTCGCGGTTCAGGCATGGCCTGGTAGGTCTTCACGAGAGCCAGCTCCATATTCCGTGTGACGGGGCCGGTGACCAGGAGCAAATCCGCGTGCCGCGGAGATGCCACAAATTGAATGCCGAAGCGTTCAAGGTCGTAGACTGGATTGTTCAAGGCAACGATTTCGAGTTCGCATCCATTGCAAGAACCTGCATCCACTTCCCGGATCGCGAGGGAGCGATTCAGGACTTTCTGAATCTTC
>Ga0187817_10000091_pt1 | contig 28779 bp, 22 predicted proteins | sample NC_wetland_sal_i_17_FD_132431 | JGI IMG/M metagenome (GOLD analysis project Ga0187817, IMG submission 132431) | Wetland sediment microbial communities from Neuse River Estuary, North Carolina, USA - SO4_2 | ecosystem: Environmental > Aquatic > Freshwater > Wetlands > Sediment | place: USA... | reverse complement strand
CCGCATAGGACAGCACGTGGAGCCCATCGAGGGAGGCAAGCGTGAAAACTTTCCAAGGCCGGCGCCATGCAGCTGATCGGACATGAAGCCATTGTCCAGACCAACTATCGCGAAGGGGGTTTGGACGATCGGCGTCGGACACACCAACCTGCCGGCGACCCGGACCCAAAGACCTATGACGAGGTGATGCCGCTGAAGGAGGTCTTCAAACTGTTTCAAGCGGATGTGCACAAGTACGCCGACGCTGTGAATGCCGCACTCAAAGTGCGGGTCTCGCAAACGGTATTCGACGCACTCGTGTCGTTCCATTTCAACACTGGCGGCCTCGATAAAGCGAGCCTTACGAAATTCATCAATGCCGGTGACAAGAAGACCGCTGCCAAGCAATTTCTCAATTGGAAGAAGCCTCCGGACGTTATGGGCCGAAGGAGGCAAGAGCAGAACTCTTTGCCCAGGGAGTCTATTCCAACGGCGGCAAGGCCACGTCTACCCTGGCGATGCGCAAGGGAAGGTACAGTGGAAGAAGGGCAAGATCATAGACCTCGCCAAGGAACTCGATAAGGCCTGACGCACCGCTCCCCTATTCCTCCACATATACCTCGGCGCCTGAGGCAATGAACTTCGCGCTCATCTCCGCCATGCCGGCTTCTTTCTCGGCGAGCGCCGCGGCGTAGTCCCGCACCTGTTGCGTGATCTCCATGGAGCAGAATTTCGGTCCGCACATGGAGCAGAAATGCGCAAGCTTGTGCGCCTCTTTTGGCAATGTCTCGTCATGATAGCTCCGCGCCGTATCCGGATCGAGCGAGAGGTTGAACTGGTCCTCCCAGCGGAACTCGAAGCGCGCCTGTGACAACGCATTGTCGCGCGCGACCGCGGCGGGGTGACCCTTGGCGAGGTCCGCGGCGTGGCCTGCGATCTTATAGGCGATGACTCCGGCTTTCACATCGTCGCGGTTTGGCAGCCCGAGATGCTCCTTCGGCGTCACGTAACAAAGCATGGCGGTGCCGAACCAGCCGATCATGGCGGCGCCAATGGCGCTCGTGATGTGGTCGTAGGCCGGCGCGATATCGGTGACGAGCGGCCCTAGCGTATAGAACGGCGCCTCGCCACATTCTTGGAGCTGCTTCTCCACATTCACCTTGATCTTTTGCATCGGAATGTGGCCAGGCCCCTCGATCATCACCTGGCAGCCTTTGTCCCAGGCGATGCGCGTGAGCTCACCTAGCGTCTCGAGCTCGGCGAATTGCGCGGCGTCATTGGCATCAGCAATCGAGCCCGGGCGAAGCCCATCGCCCAAGGAGAAGGACACGTCATACGCCCGCATGATGTCGCACATCTCCTCGAAGCGCTCATAGAGGAAGCTCTCGCGATGATGAGCAAGGCACCATTTGGCCATGATCGAGCCGCCGCGTGACACGATGCCGGTGACGCGGGGGGCGGTGAGATGGATGTAGCTAAGGCGCACGCCGGCATGGATGGTGAAGTAGTCGACGCCCTGCTCGCATTGCTCGATCAGCGTGTCGCGATAAACACCCCAGTCGAGCTTCACCGGATCGCCGCGCACCTTCTCCAGCGCCTGATAGATCGGCACCGTGCCGATCGGCACCGGCGCATTGCGGATGATCCATTCCCGCGTGGTGTGGATATTGCGGCCAGTGGAGAGGTCCATCACCGTGTCGGCTCCCCAGCGGATCGCCCACGCCATCTTATCCACCTCCTCTTCTACGGAAGAGGTGACTGCGGAGTTGCCGATATTGGCGTTGATCTTGGTAAGGAAGTTTCGGCCGATGATCATCGGCTCGGATTCGGGGTGATTAATGTTGGCAGGAATGATGGCGCGCCCGCGGGCGACTTCCGATCGAACGACCTCCGGCGTCACGAAGGAAGGGATGGAGGCTCCGAAACTTTCACCATCGGCGAGACGCGCGGCAGCTTCTTCGGCTTGCCGCTCGCGTCCGAGATTTTCGCGATACGCGACATAGACCATCTCCTTGGTGACGATCCCGGCACGCGCCAATTCGAGCTGGGTGACGGGATGACCAGGAAGACCTTCGCGCCCGGCAATCCATTCCTGTCGCACCGGCGGCAGCCCGCCACTGACGTCAATGCGGGCGTCAGCGTCGGTGTAGGGGCCTGACGTATCGTAGACGCGGAAAGATGTTTCGTCAGTCAGCGCGATCTCGCGGAATGGCACTTTAAGATCGGGGTGGCCTTCGGGCGAGGCATAGATCTTGCGGCTTCCCGCAAGTGGCCCAGTGGTGACCTTGGGCGGCCGAACGTCCTTGGCGGAGATTGGCTTGTTCATCGTCAGGCTCCCATAGTGCGGGGGCGCTGGCGTTGGGGCAGTACGCCTTCCCTGTCCCTTCGCCGGCATGACCCGGATCAGGTTCAAAGGGTCTCCGCAGGGCCTTGGATCGCAAGGTAAGCGGACTCTCAGCCCCTTTCCCGGGGCTCCCCTCGGACTGGCATCACTCTAGGCCCGCCTCCCGTTGGGAACAAGCGCGCTTCTCTAGTTTGCGCTATGGCCGTTACTTGAGCGCTTCTCATGTGCGCTATCGCCCTTCGGGCTACTTGAGCGCTTCACGGATGAGGATCGGCGTCAGGAATCGGGAATGCATGGCAACCCCTGAACGGGAGATCTTCGCGAGCCTCGATGGCAGCCGCGAAAAACGGCGGCTTGCTGGCAAGCCGCCGAGCCGGGTCTCGGCGAGCGCCGAGCGCCACCGATTGAGGCGGGCTCCGGATTAACTTGAAGAGCGAGTCTCGCCCGCTTTGCGGCGCGGGCGTTTGGCGCTACGAGACCCCGAGCCAGAGCTCCTTGCCGCGCTTGAGCGATGAGAAGGCCGCGTCCGACCGCCGTTCCAGGCGTCCTGATAGCCCATGACGGTGAGAAAGGCGCCAAGCGCGAGCGTGGCCACGGCGCCAGCGAGCGGCCAACGCCGATGCGCAATCAGCGACTCTCCCACGCTTTGCGCCCAGGACATCGCCAGGATGCGCAAGATGCCGCCGACGAGAAGCAACCAGCCGAAGATGGTGACGAGAACGCGCCAGTCGCGCGTCCAGAGATGATGCACATTCAGAATGGCGAGGCCGGCCGCGAGCGTGAGGATGCCGGAGAGATAGATGAGTGCCGAGTTGTGCAGGAATTCCCCGGCCATGGCGCGAAAGGTCTCGCCCTCCAGCAACAGGCCGATGCCGACGATCACCAGCACTGGCCCCAAGATACGCGCGATGAATGTCGAAGGCGTCATGCGTCCTTACTCCCCTGTAAGCCCGAGCGCCGCGGAGCGACCCCCTGCCAGCTATTTGGTGGCGCCCGCAAGGACGCACCTTCGGACCCGGGCTCACCCCGCTCCGTTGCCGCACCGTCTCGAATCGACTTCTACTTATGCTTGAAGGGCGCCACCCAAACGATGGCGTGGTTCTCCAGGCGCCGAGGCTCAATGTGAAGCCGAACCCGCGGGAATGCAAGGCGCAGGCGGGATGCGAGAGAGCTGGCGGCGGTTGGTTGGTTTTGTCGATAAACCATAGGCAATCCTCCAGCCCGTTGTGCCACACGGAAACCTTGCGAGCGACAGCCAACCGGTCTAAGCCTCCGCCATCATTCTGCCGCTCTTCACCTTTGATTGCGGGCCTGGAGGCTTGCCCTGGGCCGATCCACCCCCCCGCCGCAACCGAGGTAGAACAACGTGAATCAAGACGCTTCGACCGAGGCTCGCATAGGCACGAGCACCTTCGCCACAATACGCTGGGTCGCGCTCGCCGCCGTGATTGTCGCAACCGTGGCCGGCGCCCTCCTCTATTGGCGCCACAGCGAGCTCTACCCCACCACCGAGAACGCCTATACGGGATCGAACATCGTGCGTGTGGCCTCGGAGGTGAGTGGTCCGGTCATCCACGTCTATGTGCGAACCGACGAGAAGGTGAAGGCGGGCGATCCCTTGTTCGACATCGACCCGACCCTCTACGACGCGGCGTTGCGCAATGCGCGTGCCCAATTCGATGCCGCGGCCGCCGCTGCTGGAACCGCCGGCGAAAGCTTGAAGAAGGCGGCCACCACGCTCGAAGGGAAACGGACGGCGCTCGAGGACGCGATCAAGACCTATCGCGAGGCGAAGGACGCACAGCAGCCTGACCAGCCGCCGTCGAACCAGCTCAACAGCGCCGAGAGCGGATGGCAGGACGCACTCAAAGCCTACAAGGATGCCGAGGACGCGTTCGCCACGGAGCAGGACAAGTCGCTCACGGTCACCACGCCCACCATACAGCTAAGAGCCGCCGCCGCACAGCTTTCGAAGGCGACCCACGAGCGGGTGAAGACCCATGCAACGGCTCCAGCCGATGGTTTGATCTCCAACGTCACGTTGAGGCCTGGCGCCACTGTCCAGGCTGGCGCGCCGCTCTTCGCCATCATCGAAGGGAATCGGTGGTGGGTCGAAGCCAATTTCAAGGAGACCGATCTCGCCCGCATCAAGGTCGGGCAGCCCGCCACCGTGCGCCTCGATATGTATCCCGACGTCACCTTCGACGGGACGGTAGAGAGCATCAGCTCCGGCTCCGGCGCCACCTTCTCTGTGCTGCCGCCCGAGAACGCGACCGGGAACTGGGTCAAGGTAACGCAGCGCTTTCCCGTGCGCATCAGCCTGACCAACCCGCCGGCCGACAAGCCGCTTAGGGTTGGCGCCAGCACGTGGGTAATGATCGACACCACCAAGGACAAAAACAGCACCCCGGAAAAGAAATGACCCGGCGAAAATCCGCCGTGCCAAAGCCGCGGTCGCCGCGGAAATCAGAAGCCCCGCCTCGGGAACCGCCGCGGCAACCAGAGCCACCGCCCCCCAAACCGCCTCGGATCCAGTCGAAGCCATCCGTGGCGCTCGTTATCGCCGTCGTCCTGACGGCAGTCCTCGAAGTTCTCGACATCACCATCGTGAGCGTGGCGATCCCGCATATGCTCGGCACCTTCGGCGCCACCTCCGATCAGATCACCTGGGTGCTCACCTCCTATCTCGTCTCTGCCGCGGTGGTGATGCCGCTGACCGGGTATCTGTCCGCCAGGCTCGGCCGGCGCCGCCTCCTGATCTTCTCCATCGTCGGTTTCGTGATCTCCTCGGCGCTTTGCGGAGTCTCTTGGAACCTCGAAAGCATGGTAATCTTCCGGCTCGCGCAAGGCATTTGCGGCGCGCCGCTCGTGCCCTTGAGTCAGGCCATCCTGCTCGATGCCTTCCCGCGCGAGAAACACGGCCAGGCGCTCGCCATTTTCGGTCTCGGCATCATGGTCGCACCCGTGCTTGGGCCAACCTTCGGCGGCTGGCTGACCGACACTTTCGTCTGGCGCGCGGTGTTCTACATCAACGTCCCCATCGGCGTGTTCGCGCTCTTGCTCGCCATGGGACATTTGCCGCGCACCGAGGTGAGATACCTCAAGACGGATTGGACCGGCCTCGTTCTTCTCGTGCTCGCGGTCGGCGCGCTGCAAATGGTGCTCGACCAGGGACAGACACGCGACTGGTTCAACTCGCGCTTCATCCAGATGTTCACCGCCATCGCCTTCTTTTCGAGCGTGGCCTTCTTCATGCGCGGCTGGAACAATCCTAAGAACATCGTCGATCTGTCGCTGCTCAAGGACCGCAATTTCCTCGCCGGCCTATTCGCCATCACCGCCTACGGCGTGACGCTGTTCGGCACCATCGCGCTTCTGCCGCTGCTCACCCAGCGGCTCATGGGCTATCCGGCCATGAGCGCCGGCATGTTGTTCATCCCGCGCGCCATTGCGAGCGCGATTGCGCTCTCGATCACTGGCAACTACCTCATGCTCTGGATCGACCCGCGCATTCTCGTCGCCGCCGGCATCGTGCTGTCGGCGGTCGGCACCATCATGATGGCGGGATTGTCGCTGCAAGCCGACGCCTGGGCCATCGCCGCACCCGGCGTCCTCGCCGGCATTGGCATGGGCCTCTTCTTCGTGCCGCTAACCGCAGTTGCCTTCGGCAGAATGGAGAATGAGAAGCTGGACGAGGCCGCTGGCCTCTACGCCTTAATGCGAGGCATTGGTTCCTCGATCGGCATCGCGGTGGTGAGCTGGCTATTCGTGCGCCAAACTCAGGTTCATTGGGACGACCTCATCGCCCACATCAATCCCTTCAACCCGGCGGTGCCGCCGTACCTCTCAGCCCATGGGTTGAACGTGCAGGCGCCGGGCTCCATGTCCGCCGTCGCAGCCGAGATCGGGCGCCAGTCGCAAATGCTCGCCTTCATCGACCTGTTCTGGTTCATCGGCATCGTGACCTTCGCCATCCTGCCGCTGGTATTCTTGATGAAGCGGCCAGAACGTGCCGGCGTGTTCATACCGGCCCACGCCTGACGCGGCTGCGCCGGGCGGCGCCTACCCGGTACCCTCGGCAATAAAGTCAGGCTACCAGCAGACCTTGGCGCCAGAGGTGCAGACCACTGGCGATATTACGCCGTGCCAGCAGACGGTGTACGACTTCGGCGTTACCACGTCCGGCTTGACGTAAAGGTCGGCCGATACGGAGTCCCGCCAATAAGGCTGGGGATTCGCCCGCATGGCCGTCACGGTGACGGCGCCTTTGCTCTTCTTGAAGTCGTTGACCGCTCCGGCAAGCGCTGCCTGAGACCCGCTCAGCGCATCCGGCTTGTCCCAACCATCCGCGGTTCCCACCAATTTGCTGCAACCACCCGCATTGGCTGGCACCGCCGCAGCCAAGCAAAGCCCCGCCGCAACCAAGGCATAAGCAGAGACGCACAAGAACGACCTCATGTAAGGACCCCCCCTCGCACCAAAATGAGAGCAACTAAGATATAGCGGCGCCGGTCCTTTGCCAGCACCCTGCCGCGGCCAAGCTATCGGTTCGCTCTGGCCTGTAGCGTTTGTGCCACAGTTCCTTGCTTACCTTTCCGACGCAAACTCTGGCAATGATGTCAGTGGAAAAGCTGCGACAGTTACCTTGGCTTGGTAAGTGCGGGGTACGCCTCCCATGGCAACGAAACTCGTCCTAGTTACTGGAGCCTCGAGCGGCATCGGCGCAGCGCTCGCCAAGCGCTACGGCCGAACCGGCGCCCAGGTACTGCTGCTTGCCCGCAACGCCGAGCGACTCGGCGCCGTGGCTGACACCGTCAGGCGCGAGGGCGGGACCGCGACCATCTGGCCCATCGATCTTGCCGACGCCGCGGCCATCGAAGAGACGAGCGCGAAAATCACGCGCGAGGTCGGCACGCCGGATATCCTTATCAACAACGCTGGTGCCGGGCGCTGGCTACCGCTGACCAAGACGACGGCAGAGGAGGCGCTTGCCATGGTCGAAGTGCCGTATCTTGCGGCCTTCAACCTCACCCGCGCCTTCCTGCCACGGATGCTCACCCGGAGAAGCGGCGCGATCGCCTGCATCAATTCGCCAGCCTCCTATCTCGTCTGGCCCAACTCTTGCGCCTATATAGCCGCGCGTCACGCATTTGCCGGGTTTACCGAAGCGCTCCGCAGCGAGGTGCGAGGGACAGGCATCACCGTGACCCTCGTCGTGCTCGGCACCGTCGAAACACCTTACTGGGACAATAACCCCGGGAGCCGCGAACATGTGCCGGTGGCGAACCCAAGACTCGCGCCGATACTCTCGGCGGACGAGGCCGCCGAGGCGATCTTCGCCGGCGTGGAAGCGAGGAAGCGAAGGGTGGTGAAGCCCGGCATCTTGCGCGCGCTGTTCCTGCTTAGTGCCATCGCCCCGGATCTCGTCACGCGGCAGCTTCGCCGCAGCATGCCCAAACTGCCGGGCTGACGCACCCGCTTTAGCATGCCTGAGCGCTTTAACAGCCAGTAAACGAGAACCGACGACCCTGCGATGATTGCCATCACCCACAGGAACCCGGAGCTGTTGCTGGTCAACGGCACGCCCCCGACGTCGACGCCCAGCTTGCGGCCGTGGGGGCCTGCTTTATATTTACATTTCGGGCGGTGGCTCGAGGCTCTAAGTTCGACTTCCTATCGCTGGATCTGTCAGGCACAGCTGTCGACCGCAAGGATGGGACCACCCGCTTCACCGAAATCGTTCTCAGACCCCGATTTACCCTTCCAAAGGGCGCGGACCTGGAACGCGCAAGCCGGGTGCTTGAAAACGGCAAGACGGGCCTGCCTTGTGACCGCATCGCTTTCCGTCCCGGTTCGTCTCGAGGCCGAAATCCTCGCCGAGGCATAGATGCCCGACTTGGTCAGTTGTTGAGGAATCCGGCGATGCTGTCGGCGATGCTGTTGCTCGGATGGCCCCGGCGCGGCTGGCCGCGAACCGGCATGCGGCTGACCGGAGGAGCGACGTCTTCTTCCGCGACCGGTTGCAAATCGAAGGGCATGGGCATGGGCCCGCCGAACATCGCCGCCCCCATCCGCGCGTCATGACCGTAAACGTCGGCGAAGGTCGAAACCGAGCCGTCATCGTTCACCCAAAGGGTGAAATAGTTGATGTAGACCGGGATCTTCTGTTTCAGCTCTACATGCTGATCCTCGCCCCCAGACTCGATCGCCGAGGCGACTTTCTGCGCGGTCCAGCCCTGGTCCTGCTTAAGTATAGTCAGCGCAAGCTGGTCCGGATTCTGCACCCGCATGCAGCCATGGCTCTCGGCGCGTACGGTCTTCGCGAATAGATTTTTCTGGGTCGTGTCGTGCATGTAAACGTCGTGCTTGTTGGGGAACAGGAATTTGACCGTTCCGAGCACATTGTCCGGCCCAGGTGGCTGATAAATGTTGAGGCTGCGGATATCGATGCGGTTCCAATCGAGCCTCGACGGATCGACCTCCTTCGTGCCAATGGCGACGCGTAGGCCGTTCCGCTCGAAGACCGAAGTATCCCAGCCGCCGCCCTCGCCGCCGAAGAACCATTCGCCACCACCTCTGATGCTGGGCAGGAGCTCCTCCATCTTGATCGAGTTCGGCACGTTCCAGTAGGGATTGAACACGATCTCCTGCATCTCCTTGGAGAAGATCGGAGTCTGCTTGTCGGGCTTCCCCACCACCACTCGCGTCGTGAAGGCAGGCTTACCTTCGTCCATCACGTGCAGCGTAAACTCAGGAATATTCACGGTGACATAAAAGGACCCGAGGTCGTTGGGCAACCAGCGCCAGCGCTCCATGTTGAGCAGGATGAGCCTGGTTCTTGCCGGGCTCGAAGCCTGCTGGTGCTGCTGATTGAGCAGCCTTCTCGTGCCTGGGCCGACCACACCGTCGGGCATCACGCCGTGGTCTTTCTGAAAGCGCTTCACGGCCCCATCGACAGAGGCGTCGAACAGAGCTTCCTTGGCGCCATCGCCGGCCGGGACCTCAAGCCGCGTCCTGAGCAGGGCCACCTGCTCATGCTCGACGCCGAGCTTGAGCGTCGGTCCATCCGGGATCCCCACGACAGTGTCCTTCACGCTTCCCCCGCGCGCCGCGATCAATGCCTTGCGCAAGGCCTCGAACTGAGGCTGGGCCGGCTGGAAGCTACGCAAATAGGCGGCAGGATCCGAGCGGATGGCAATAGATTCCATAACCTGCAGCGGGTCAGGAAGCGCGAGCGTCGGATCGAGATTGGGGTCGAGTCGCTCCGGGTCGAAGCGGCCGCCGCGGGCGTCACGGGCATAGCGAAGGACGGCAAGGTCAAGCTTGACCTCGGCGTCGGCGAGCGAGGCGGCAGCGTTGGGAGACTTCGGGTCGAAGCCGCTGGCCTTGGGAAGCGCATAGTCGGACGCGCGCAAGCCATAGTCGTCAGCCTTGCCGATTTCCTCCATCACAGATTTGGCGCGGGAGGTGAGCCCGTTTTCGTCGGCCCAAAGCAACTGCGCATCAGGTACCGCGTAATAATCGGCGAGCGCCTTCTGCTCGTTCCCGACCTTGCCGACGCGGTTTAGGATCGCAATACGGAGAGCCTCCGTTGGGCCGATCAGCGCCACCGGTCCGTCGGGCTCCGCCGCACGTGACGGCGAGCAGGCGAGCACGTATAAAATGGTCGCGCCCCAAAACAGGGCATGCGCCGTGCGCGAGGATGACCGCACAACCCGCTCCTGATGCTCGATAGCCCCCCTACGACGTTGAACTCGCCACGCCCCGGATGCGAGCTAACCCGCTAACCCCCGTCCCTTGCAAGGTCGATCTCTAGCGAGTAGCCGCCGTGTGGTTACACCTCAGTCCGGTACACTTTGCGCTGATACCGAGGCAAGAGCATGGCAATTGTCTGAGAAAGCTGGCTGGACGAAAATTAACTGCAATATCAGGGCCCTCCTTCCAGAAAATTCGTTTAAAACTGAGCCCGCCAACCCCGTTTGCCCGTCCTGACACAGAAACTCCGGTCGAAATTGGACTGACTCTAAGAGGCGAGCTTCAGCCGCGCCCATGCATCTTGCTTGTCATGGCGCAATTCGGCATCAGCGCCCGATAGCGGACGCGTGGCGCACGCGCCGAACTTTTTCAGCAGCCTGGCCATATGTTTGCGGAAGCGGTAGTGCTGGATTTCGAATTTGTGCCAGGCAGTGTCCCTGTACGGAATGCCGTGGCCGATATCAGGGTGGGCAGTCGCCTTCAGCTCGCGAAACCACTCGGCCCGCTTAGACTCCGAAGCCATTGCCACGATGAAGCTCGCGATCAGTTTCGCCTGGTAATCGGCGATCTGCCACACGCCGCCTTCCGCTGGCTCGAACAGCCCGACAACAAACAGATCGTCGAGCTCGCGATGGAAGGCGTGAATAAAGAGCTTGGACCTGCCAGAGTTGTCGAGAATGTAGCTCTGATCCATGAAGGGGAAGCTCGGCCTGAAACCCGTGGCGTAGACGATGAGGTCGGCCTCCTCGCTGCTGCCGTCGACGAAGCGCACGCTTTTCCCTTCCAGCCGCTCGATACCAGGCTTGGCTACGATGCGGCCATGCACGATGTGATCGAGATAGGTGGTGCAGGCGGTTGGATGCGCCTCGAACAAATCATGGTCCGGCGCCGGCAGGTCGTAACGATAATGGGAGCCTACAACGATGCGTAAGCCAAGCCGATAGAACTTGCGCATCACCGAGCGCGGCAGCGGCCAGCGGCTGGTTAGGTCGATGAAGGTGTCGGTCGGCTTGCCGAACACAATCTTCGGGAAGAAAAAGTAGCTTCGCCGCATCGAGTGCACTGCGCGTGCGCCGTCGTGGGCGGCATCATCAAGAATGTCGACTGCGGAGTTGCCGGCGCCGACCACCAGCACGCGTTTGCCCTTGAGCTGCTCCTTCGACTTCACGTCATGGGAATGCAGGACCTCGCCGGTGAACGTGCCCGGATAGCTCGGCCAGTTCGGCTCCCAGTGGTGGCCATTGGCGACGACAAGGCCGTCATAGAAGCGGGGCTTTGCTTCACCTTCGATCTGAATGCGCCAGCGACCATAGACCCGCTCCGCCGAAGTCACGCGTGCATTAAAGGTGATGCGGTCGTAGAGCCCAAACTCCTTCGCGTAGGCGCTGAGATACTCTTGCGCCTGCGCCCGGCTCACATAATGCGGCCACTCCTCCGGGAAGGGATAGTCCGGATAGCGCGACAGCTTTTTCGAGGAGTTGAGATAGGTCGAGCCGTAGACCGCGTGTGGACTTTCGGGGTTCCAGATGCCGCCAACGTCGACCAGAGCCTCGAAGCAATCGAAAGGGATGCCACGCTCGGCGAAGGTCTTGGCCACGACGAGCCCGCAGGCGCCAGCACCGATGATGCAATACCGTTTCACCGATTCCCCACGCAAACGACCGCTCCTCTTACCCCTCGCCCCAGCCGCCTCGCCGTGGATAGCACATAAGCCGGAAGGCGAGTCCCTCTGAATCGAGGCGAGAGCCCAAAGGCTCATTGATCTGCATCAAATCGCCGGGATTTTACATCGGCTCTCTCGGCGCGAGGAGCTGGTGTATACACGCAATAAGCTGGGGCTCGGCCCTCTGCTCGGCCACTGCATTTGGCGGGGCTTTGCATTATGGTCGGGCGGACACGCTTGGCAGGGGACTAAATGGACATCAAGGACGACGTGACGATCCGCAGCTGGGACGGCACCTGGACCTATCGGCCCAAGGTGCTGGTCACGCCGCAGACGGCCGAGGATATCGTCGAGATCGTGAAGAGCGTGGTGCGCTTCCCCTCGCCGGTGCGGCCCGCCGGCTCGATGCACTCCACGGCGCGCGTGAACGGCGATGACGGCGGCACCCTGGTCGACATGAAGGCCATGAACCGCATCCTCAAATTTGGCGAGGGCTCTGTGACTGTAGAAGGCGGCGCGACCTATATCGTCGTGTCCAACGCGCTTAAGGAGCGCGGCCTTCAATTCCACGTCACCACCGAGATCGGCAACGTCACCCTTGCCGCCATGGCGACCGCCGCCACCAAAGACAGCTCCTTCCCCGGCGGTTATGGGCAGATTAGTTCCTATGTGAGCGCCATGCGGTTCGTGGCGCCGAATGGCGAGATCCGCGCGATCAACGAGCGTGATCATCCGGAAGAGATGCAGGTGATGCGCTCGAGCTACGGGCTGTTGGGGATCGTCTATGAGGTCACCATCAAGGTGCGCCCGACCACCGCGCTCAGCGTCCGTCACCATTCGATGAGCCTTGCCGATTTCCGCAAGCGCTTTCCGGTCTACAAGGCGCAAGGCTTTGCGGTGATGTACTACATCTTCCCTTACGTGCGCCGCGTGCTGGTCGAGCTCAGAAAGGACAATCCCTCCGTGCCGCCGAAGTCGCGCCGGCGCTGGACCTATCGCAACCGCTTCTGGCGCAAATACGGACCGGCCATCACTCTCTGGATCAGGGCGCGCACCTCCAATCGGAAGCTGCGCGAGCTAGCCGATAAGCTCCATTTCTTCATTCTGCGCCAGGGGCTCGTCCGCGTCGTACGCAGCGACGCGACCTGGCCGCACGCCCAGATCATCAACTATCCGCGCGATCCAGGACCTTTCAAATATCTGTTCAGCATGTGGGCTTTCCCAGAGCGGAACTTCTTCAAGATCCTCGACGAGTATTGCGACTTCGTCGACGCTTATGACAAGCGGACCGGGTACCGCTGCGACCTGCCCTGCGTCGGCTATTCCATCGTGCAGGATCGCGAGGCGTTGCTCTCCTATAGCTGGGACGGCGCCACGCTCTCCATCGATCCTGCTTCGACCGGCGGCAAGGAATGGGAGGAATTCCTGCGTGTCTATAACGATTTCTGCAGTGCGCGGGGCGGCCAGCCGCTGTTCAATCAGACGCCCTTCCTGACGCGCGAACAGGCGCAGAAGGCCTTCGCCGAGCGGCTCAAGCTGTTTGCCGACTATCGACGTCAGGCGGACCCAGAGAACCGCCTGCTCGACTCCTATTTCAGGGACCTTCTATCGGACCATTAGTCGCAGGGCACGCGCGGGTGCGTTGGTGACCCTTTGGCATCTTCACGCGTTTAGATCGCGCGCGGGTAGATGGGGGGTGAAACGGTTGGAAAGTTTGAGCATGGAATATATTCACATAGCGGGCTTGCCAACGCAGGCGTCGCGAATCGGCCTTGGAACCGGCGGATGGATGTGGGGGTGGGACCGAGGAGAGTGAAGCGATCGGCACCATTCATGCCGCACTCGACGACGGCATCAATCTGATCGACACGGCGCCGGTTTATGGCTTCGGGCGTTCGGAGGAACTAGTCGGCAAGGCCCTTGGCGGTGGACGCCGAGAGCGGGCGATCATTGCCACCAAGGTCGGCCTTGATTGGGAAAGCGGTAAGATCTTGCGAAACTCCTCTCCGGGGCGGCTCAGGCAGGAGCTTGAGGATTCGCTACGTCGCTTAAAGACCGATGTGATCGATATCTACCAGGTGCACTGGCCGGACGAGTCCGTTCCCTTCGAGGAGACAGCAAGGACCCTCGATACCTTCAAGCGCGAGGGGAAGATCAGAGCCATCGGCGTCAGCAATTTCTCGCCCGCGCAAATGGACCGCTTCCGAAAGGCTGCACCGCTCGCCGCCATTCAACCGCCTTACAATCTGTTCGAGCGTGAGATCGAAAAGGACGTGTTGCGCTACGCGGAGCGAAACGGCCTTGTGGTACTCGCCTATGGCACGCTGTGCCGCGAGTTGCTTTCGGGAAAGATCACCGCCAAGACGCAGTTCAAGGGCGACGATCTGCGCAAGGTGGATCCCAAATTCCGGCAGCCAAGGCTGGGATATTATCTTGCGGCGTTTGCCCACCTCGACCGGTTTGCGCGCGAGCGGTACGGGAAGTCTGTGCTGGCGCTTGCCGTCCGCTGGCTGCTGGACCAGGGCGAGATCATTGCCCTGTGGGGCGCGCGCCGCCCCGACCAGCTTGCTGCTGTCAAGGACGCGATGGACTGGCGACTCGACGCCTCAGCCATGCAGGAGATCGACCGGATTCTCGACGAAACGATCAAGGATAAGGTGGGTCCGGAGTTCATGGCGCCACCGCCGTCGCACGCCGCCCCAGCAGAGACGGCGCGCCCAGCCGCGCGGCGCTAGCGCGAGCCGGTGCGCGACGCGAACCAGCGGATCAGCGGGAAGGAGAGCGCACGCGGCATAGAGCGCACCGATTTGAGGAACCCTGCCACCTGCGGGGGGAAGGCGATCTCGTAAGGCTTGGCCGGAAGCCTCTCGAGGATCTTCCGCGCGCAGCGCTCCTTGCTCATCACATAGAGCTTCTTCTTCGGGTCGTAGGAGGCATTGAGAGGCGTATCGACGAAGCCCGGATTGATGATGGTGACGGCGATCCCTTCCGGCTCCAACTCTAGCTTCAGGCTCTCGGCGAGATTAATCACCGCAGCTTTGCTCGCGCCATAGCTCCCCGTTTCCGGCCAGCCGGAATAACCGAACAGGGAACCCATGATGGCGATGTGGCCGGATTTGCGCGCAAGCATCGAAGGCAGCACCGCGGCGACGGCATTGATCACGCCATCGACGTTGAGCGCCATGGTCTTGTGAAAGCCGTCGAGATCGATGTTGCGGAAGTCGAAGGGGACGTACATGCCGGCGCCGAGCAAAGCGAGATCGATCGACCCGAGCTCGCTCTCCACCTTCCGGGCGCACACCTTCAAGGCATAAGGCTGCAACACGTCGGCGGGAAAGGCGGTGATCTTGTCGCTTGCGGCGGCAAGCGCATCGAGCCTTCCGCTTGGACGCGCCGTGGCGGCCACGTTCACGCCGGCATCAGCGAGCCTCCGCGCAATCTCCCCGCAGATCGCGCCAGAGGCGCCGGTGATCCATGCCACCTTCCAGGGAAATTTATCTGCCACGCTTACTTACCGCTCATGCAGCCGCCGGCGGAGATCCGCCCGGCGTGTCGGCCCGTTCTGAGCGGGGATCGTTACTTACAGGCGGCATCATGCGCAAGACCGGCTTCGGCCGCGGCGAGCGGCCTTCCGCGTCCGGCTCCGGATGATCGAAGGAGTCTTGCCACGACCCGACCATGTCGACGAACTCCTCCGTCGCGCTAACGGCGAATTGCTGCTGCTCCGGAATCTCGAACTGATAGCTTTTCGGATCGGTGTCTGGGTTGCGGTTGAGGAGATCGGGATAGGTGCGCCATGGCACCGGCCAGTCGCTGTGCTGCCATATCGCGCGGAACTTCCGGCCGACCAGTTCGAACGCGGCCATGAAGGTTCGGTACCTGATCCAGCGGTGGTTGTCCCAGGTGAGGTGAATCGGCTTCTTTGTCTTCGGGTCCAAGCCGGGATTTGGCGCGAAGCGCGCGGCAAGCAGCGTGCCTGCGCATTCACCCCGCGCGCCGATCGCCTTCACGGTTTCCGGCGGCATGCTGAGATTGAGCCCGCCCTCATTATCGGCAAGGGCGACGTGCACGACGCGGTCGCGGTAACCGGGCATCGCCGTGAGTTCGGTGTCGCCCCAGTTCCGCGCCGTGTCGAACAGCATCATAAAAAAGTCGATGACGGCCCAGGCGCCAGTCGGCATCTCGTGGAACAGCGCAACGTCCTGAATGCCGGTGCTGTTGGTGGTCGGCATCCACACATTGAGCCATGGGTCCTCGGCAACGGCAGCGGGGCTGCGGCGAGCCTCAAGCCCCGGTTCTGCGCCCTTCTCGTCGACCGTCGCCGTATCCGGCACGAGGTTGATACCGAAGGTCGGTCGCCCAGGAATCGGCGCATCGAAAAAATGGATCGGGAAATTGCTGGTGAGACCGCCGTCGGAGAACAGGCAGCGCCGGAGCGTCGCTTTGCCGCCACGATATTGCGGCGTGTGCAGCGGAACCTGGCTCAGCAGGAAAGGGAAGCTGAGGCTCATTCTCGCCCCCAACAGGATCGGCAGCTTTGGCGCGGGTGGCAGACGATAGAAGCCCGGAGGGACGACAAGCTTCTCGTCTTTTTCGTCCACGTCCGCTTGCTCACCCTCGCGTCGCGTCGGGCTGTGCTCCTTGAGCCAACGCACCACCTTCGGCGGGAAGAGCCGCGCAAGCTCGGCCTCATGGAAATAGAGCGGTCCCCACACTCCCTCGACGAAGGGGAAGCGGTGGGACACGCCTCGCGTGCCATTGGTCGTCATCAGCACGAGATCGATGTCGCGCTCGGCGAGCTCGTCCTCGGTCCCCCAGAGGTCGCCGAAGGTCACTGGCGGGTCATTGATCGTGCGCCCCGCCACGCTCTGGAACAGGTCATGCAGCCAGTCAGTCAATGGCGCGATCCCGGCGTCGTCCTTTGGTGGTTTTTCAGGGTGGGGTCGATCCGCTGGCCCTGTCCCGGTGCAGATACCGAAGTCGTTCTTGGGCAGGCGGAAGAGGACATCCAACAGAAGCCCGGTTGCCGCTCCGAGGATGGCAAACAGGACGAGCGGCAGCAAATCCAATACGAGGAGCATGCCAAGGCCGCCCCAACCAAGTCCCAGCCGCCAGGAGGCAAGAACTAGCGGGAGAATCACGATCGCCGCGCCAAGAGCTGCGTACAGCCAGTAGTGGCAGCAAAGGGAAAGCAGCACCGACACGACCTTCTTGCCGAACGGCAAGCGTTGCAGGCCAGCAAGCAGGACGGCGAACACGCATTCAAGGTCCTTGGCTGGTTGGAACACCCGCAGCAGCACGGTCTTCCCGCCAACCTCTTTGGCCAGTTCTTCGGGCAGTTCTTTGAAGCGGCCCTGGAACGGGTCGTTTCCTTGCCTTACGCCGAGCGTGCCGGCCGCCGTTGCCGCAGCTGCGATGGCCCCTGCCGAAGTGCCGCCGATGGAGCGGAAGGTGTAAGTTTCGGCAAGCTTGGCGATGGCGCGCGGATAGACGATTCCGCTCGTGATGCCGCCGCGCATCACGAGATCGCACTCAAGGTCTTTGCCATTTGCACTCATGTGGGCCTCCCACAACCAAAGCGGGCAAGCCTACCTCATGCAACAGCCTCTTGACGAGATTCCACCGCGACAGGGGCGCGGGGACTGTACGCTCAGTGCGATGCCGACCGTCAATCCACGAAAGGATCATGCACGAGGATGGTGTCCTCGCGCTTCGGGCTCGTCGAGAGCAGCGCCACCGGTGCTTCAATCAGCTCCTCCAGCCGCCGCACATATTTGATGCATTGAGCCGGAAGCTCGGCCCAGGAGCGCGCGCCGCGCGTCGATTTTATCCAGCCCTCCATGGTCTCGTAGATGGGTTCGACGCGGGCCTGCTGGCCTTGCGCCGCGGGCAGGTAGTCGATCTCGCGGCCATCGAGCGTGTAGCCGACGCAGATCTTGAGCTCGGGCAGCTGATCGAGCACGTCGAGCTTCGTGAGAGCGATGCCGTTGATGCCGCCGACTTTGCGCGTCTGGCGCACGAGGCAGGCATCGAACCATCCACAGCGGCGCGGCCGCCCCGTGACCGTGCCGAGCTCGACTCCGCGCTCGCCGATAAGCCGCCCGGTCTCGTCCTTGAGCTCGGTGGGGAAAGGTCCCTCGCCCACGCGTGTGGTGTAGGCCTTGGTGATACCGAGCACATAGTTGATCGACCCTGGCCCTAGCCCCGATCCGGTCGCGGCCTGTGCCGCCACGGTGTTAGACGAGGTGACAAACGGGTAGGTGCCGTGGTCGATGTCGAGCAACGCCCCTTGCGCGCCTTCGAACAGGATGCGTTTGCCGGCACGCCGTTCGCGGTCGAGCAGCGCCCAGACTGTGTCGACATAAGGAAGCACCTTCGGCGCGATCGCCCTTAGCTGCTCGCACAGATCGTCGGCGCCGATCTCCGGCTGACCTAGCCCGCGGCGAAGTGGATTGTGATGGGCGAGGATGCGCTCGATCTTCGTTTTCAGACTCGGCAGATCCTGCAAGTCCATGACGCGGATCGCGCGGCGGCCGACTTTGTCCTCGTAGGCCGGCCCGATACCGCGCTTCGTCGTGCCGATCCGCCCGTCGCCCGCTTGCGCCTCGCGCAGCGAGTCAAGCTCGCGGTGCAGCGGCAGTATCAGCGTAGCGTTCTCGGCGATGCGAAGATTGTCGCGGCTAATGGCGATGCCGACCGCCTCGATCTTGGCAATCTCCTCGGCGAGTGCCCAAGGGTCAACAACCACGCCGTTGCCGATCACCGAGAGCTTGCCCTTGCGCACGACACCAGAGGGAAGCAGCGACAGCTTGTAGGTGGTGCCGTCGACCACGAGCGTATGGCCGGCGTTGTGGCCGCCCTGGAAACGCACCACGATATCGGCGCGCTCAGACAGCCAATCGACGATCTTGCCCTTGCCTTCGTCGCCCCATTGGGAGCCGACGACCACGACATTGGCCACGGGTTCAGTCCTCTGAAATCAAAATCGAGACAGACAAACGGCCCCGCTGACCGGGGCCGTTTGTCCTTATAGCGCGTGGCCGAAGGGGATGCGAGGGCTTCGCTCGAAAGCACCGCCGAGCCCGACACCGCGAGCTTCCGACAGAGACTGTTGGTTAGCGACCGCCCTGAGGCATAGCGAGAGCCGGATCATTCTGAAAGCAGTACGTCTTCCCGCCGAGTGTTTTCTTGATAGGACACTCAGCTGTTTCACCCGTCTTGCCTTCACGCTCAACGCTATCGGCGCCAGCCGCGCGGCCGTTCCCTTCGACGTCATCGAATCCGTCGCGGCAAGAGCCGTGGCGCCGAAACCAAGCAAGAAAGCGACCGTCAGCGGCAGCACCATCCTCTTCATAGCTACATCCCTTAACATCTCCTTTGGTGACGTTCATCACCTGGGCCGAATGGTCGCAACCCGCCACGATTGATCCCATTGTTGCCCAGTTTGATCTCACTCGCGCCGGATTAGCCCGGCATGTCTCCGCTCGCGCGAAACTGAACTCCCCTAAAAATAGGAGCAAATACATGCGAGTAACCTTTCTCGCCGCGACCATGATGTGTCTCATGGGAATGGCTGCCAACGCTCAACCGTCAAAAATGAATCCGGACGATGCTGTGGAGTTGACTGGTGCCTTGCGCGATGTGGGGTCGCCTTGGCTCGACCACGCGCTGCGCGACGTCGGCACCAATCCGACCGGTTGGAAACGGCAATGGTGCGCGAGGTCGGTCAACCTCTGGCTGGAGCGGAGCGGCAAGCGCGGCTGCGGCGGCAACACCGCCATCTCCTGTCTCCACGCCGGCCGGAAGCTGTCGGGGCCGCAAGTCGGCGCACTCGCCGTCATGGCCCATCATGTTGGCATCGTGAAGGAGGTGAACGGAAATTCGGTAACGCTTGTCAGCGGCAACCACTCCGGCCGCTCCGGCGCCCGCAGTGTCGGCATCAGCAAATATACGCGCGGAAGGGTTGTCGCTTATGTCTGGCCGGAGTAGCGCTTCGTCAGACAAATTCCACTGAACAGCGTGATCCCTTCCCTTCCGGGAGGGGATCTTTTTCTGGTGAGGCTAAGCTGCCTTGGCGAAGGACTGCTTCACTTGCGCGAAGGCCCAGTCGAGCCAAGGCATCAACGCTTCCACATCGCTCCGCTCGACCGTGGCGCCAGTCCAGATGCGCAAACCCGGCGGCGCGTGGCGATAGGAGGCAATATCCTTGGCGACATCCTCCGCATCGAGCAGCGCCGCAATGCGCCGTGGGAAATCGGCGCGCAAGCTCTCGGGCAACGCCAGCACATCTGGATCGATCAGTTTGAGGCACACCGAGGTGTTGGAGCGCGTCGCCGGCGCACGCGCGACGAAATCGATCCACGGCGTGCGCCCGACCCAATCGGCGATCACTTTGGCATTGGCGTCAGAGCGCGCGATGGTGCCTTCGACTCCACCTACGCTTTCGACGAAGCCGAGCGCATCGAGATGATCTTCGAGGCAGAGCATCGAAGGCGTGTTGATAGTCGAGCCCTCGAACAGGTCCTCCATCAGCTTGTCGTTCCGCGTAAGCCGGAACAGCTTCGGCAGCGGCCAGGGCGGCGCATAGCTCTCGAGCCGCTCGACCGCCCGAGGGCTTAGGATCAACATGCCGTGCTGCGCTTCACCACCCAGCGCCTTCTGCCAGGAATAGGTGGCGACATCGAGCTTCGTCCAATCGATCCGTTGCGCGAACACCGCGGAAGTGGCATCGCAAATGGTCAGACCGCGCCGGTCTGGCGCGATCCAATCGCTGTTCGGTACGCGCACGCCGGCCGTGGTGCCGTTCCAGGCGAACACAACGTCGCGGTCGAAATCGACCTTCGAGAGATCTGGCAGCTCGCCATAGGGCGCTACCATGGCTCTTACGTCACGGAGCTTCAGTTGCTCGACGATGTCGGTGACCCAATCCTGGCTGAACGAATCCCAGGCGAGCACGTCGACGCCGCGAGCGCCAAGCAGCGACCACAGCGCAAGCTCAACCGCGCCCGTATCCGAAGCAGGAACGATGCTGACGCGATAGCCTGCGGGAAGCTTGAGCAGTTCGCGCGTCTTCACCAGCGCAAGCTCGAGCCTTGCCTTGGTGTCCTTGGCACGATGATTGCGGCCAAGCAGCGCGCCTTTGAGAGCCGCGAAGGACCAACCCGGATGCTTGGTGCAAGGTCCGGAAGAGAAACGCGGATTGGCGGGGCGAATGTTTGGTTTCCGCGGCGAATTCATGCGGGCTCCTTCGCTTCGGCGGCCCATACTTTGAGCACCTTGATGCGTCAAGTTCGCAGGGCACGCAAGCCAAGCGCAAAAACTGGGTAGCTCGTGTGAGAAGCTTTTGCTCTACGCCGCTGCGTCGGTGAGCGCGTGCACGATGTCGGAGACCACCGTATCTACGAGCTTCACGTCGTCGCCTTCTGCCATGACGCGGATCACCGGCTCAGTGCCTGAGGGCCGGATGACGAGTCGGCCAGACTTACCGAGCCTCGACTTGCCGCTGTCGATGGCTTTGCGCACGGCGATGTTGTCCAAAGGCTCATGGCCATTCTTGTAGCGGACGTTTTTCAAGACTTGCGGCAGCGGCTCGAAGCGATTGCAGACCTCGCTCACCGGCTTGCCGCTCTGCGCCACCACGGCGAGAATTTGCAACGCAGTGACGAGGCCATCGCCGGTTGTCGAGTAATCGGACAGCACGATGTGCCCTGACTGCTCGCCGCCGACATTGTAGCCGTGCTGCCGCATGTGCTCGACCACATAGCGGTCGCCGACCGGGGTACGCTGAAGGCCAAGCCCCAAATCTTGCAGATAGCGCTCAAGCCCGAGATTGGACATCACCGTGGCGACGATACCGCCGCCGGCAAGGCGCCCACGCCTGAGCCAGGACTCGGCAATGACCGCCATAAGCTGATCACCGTCGATCATGCGGCCCTTCTCGTCGACAATGACCACGCGATCGGCGTCGCCGTCGAGCGCGATCCCGATGTCGGCGCGCACCTCATTGACCTTGCCGATAAGGTCGGCGGGCGCGGTCGAGCCGCAGTCCTTATTGATGTTGAAGCCGTTTGGCTCGACGCCGAGCTTGACCACTTCCGCGCCGAGCTCCCACAGCGCCTCCGGCGCCACCTTGTAGGCTGCTCCGTTGGCGCAGTCGATGACGGCGCGGATACCGTCGAAGCGGAGGTTCTTCGGCAGGGTGCGTTTGGCAAACTCGATGTAGCGTTCGCGCGCGCTGTCGATGCGGGTCGCCCTGCCGATCTTCTCCGCCGGCGCGAGCAGGTCCGTCGTGTCGCCGAGCATCAGCTCCTCGACCTGCAACTCGGTCTCATCGGAAAGCTTGTAACCGTCAGGGCCGAACAGCTTGATGCCATTGTCGGCAAACGGATTGTGCGAAGCGGAGATCATCACGCCGAGATCGGCGCGGAGTGACCGCGTCAGCATCGCGACGGCCGGCGTCGGCATCGGTCCGAGCAGGAACACGTCCATGCCGACGGCGGTAAAGCCAGAAACGAGCGCCGATTCGATCATGTAGCCGGAGAGCCGCGTATCCTTGCCGATCACCACGCGATGGCGGTAGGAGCCGTTGGTGAAGAGCTTGCCGGCGGCCATGCCCACGCGGAGCGCCACCTCGGATGTCATGGGCGAAGAATTGGCGCTGCCACGGATGCCATCCGTGCCAAAGAACTTGCGAGCCATGGCCGATGTCCCCCTACTCCCCCAAACGCACCGCCCGCCTTTTGCAAATAGGTCGGCGTGTCATGGAATTATGCTCCTGCTATATCTTGGCACCGTTCACAAAGTGTAAGCAAAAGTTACACCAATTCCGGTTGGTGAATCAGGGGTTTACCCCTTAATTCCCAAGTTGGGAACCTTGCCGGCGGCCTAGGCTCCCTTGCCTTCTACGCTCGCCCGCCAGACGGAAAGCGCCTGCCGAGACCCAGCCACGTCATGGACCCGCAAGATTTGTGCGCCCTGCGCCGCCGCGGCAAGGGCGACGGCGAAGGATCCCGGCTCCCGCGACTGCGGTGTTTCGCCACCGCTGATCCCGCTGATGAAGCGCTTGCGCGAGGCGCCCACGAGCAGTGGCGCGCCGAGCCCGTGCAGCAGGCTGAGATTGGCGAGGAGCGCAAGGGTATGGTCCATCGTCTTGCCGAAGCCGATGCCTGGATCGGCGGCGATGCGCGATCGCGGGATGCCCGCCGCCTCAGCCGCGGCGATGCGCTCCGCAAGATAGTCGAAGACCTCGAGCACAACATCTTCATAGCGAGGATCGTCCTGCATGGTCTTGGGCTCGCCCTTGGCATGCATGAGGATGACGGAAAGACCCGTCTCCGCCGCCGCCGCAAGGCTGTCCTTGTCGTAGGTGAGCGCTGACACGTCGTTGAAGATCCTGGCGCCAGCCTTGGCAGCGGCTCGCGCCACGTTCGCCTTCCGCGTATCGATGGAGATGGCGGCATGGAGCCCCGCAAGTCCGTCGAGCACGGGCAGCACGCGGGAAAGCTCTTCGCCCTCTTCAACGGCGTCAGAGCCCGGACGGGTCGATTCACCCCCGACATCGACGATGTCGGCACCGGCGGCGGCGAGCTCGGCAGCATGAACGATGGCACCTTCCGTCGTGTCGTAGAGGCCGCCGTCGGAGAAGCTGTCAGGCGTGACATTGACGATGCCCATGATCAGAGGACGCGCGAAGTCGAGACCTGCGAAGGGCGGTCGCGGTGCCGTCACGTGCTTGAGCACTGGGGCAAGATCGGCATCGTGCGACCGCGCAAGCTCTTGCGCGGGGAGAAGACGCCGCTTGGACGAGCCCGGCGTGCCCTCGATCAGTTCGGCGGCGGCGAAAGCGATCGCGGTCCCCGCCAAGGGAAGGCCTGCGCCTTCGGCCATGGCTTCGGCCGCCGTGTGGCCATAGAGGAAACCGATTGGCCTGAGATAGAGTTTCGCGTCCGTCATTGGCATGCCTTAACACGATGCGCGGCTCTCATGCGACGCTCAGCAAACGAAATGGCCGGGACGAGCCCGGCCATTCATTCGTGCCAATCCGGCTACCTCAAATCTGCGGCTGAGGCTCCATCCCGCCAGTATCGGGCTCTGGCTCGGGCGGCGCCTTCTTGCCGCGGCCAGCAGTGGGAACCGCGGAGGCCGGCGTCGGACGTGGTGATACGTCGGCCGCGAACTCGCGCACGGGCGGCTTGCCCTTGAGCAGGTTCTTGATCTCGTCGCCGGACAGCGTTTCGTATTCGAGCAGCCCACGCGCGATCAGATGCAGATCGTCGATATGCTCATCGATGATCTTGCGCGCATGTTCGTAGGACTCATCGACGATGCGGTGGATCTCCTCATCGACGATGGTCTGCGTCTCGTCGGATAGGTTCTGCGTTCGGGCAATCGAATGGCCGAGGAACACCTCTTCCTCGTTGTCGCCATAGGCGAGCGGCCCGAGCTTGTCAGACATGCCGTACTGCGTGACCATCGCGCGTGCCAGCAGCGTCGCCATCTTGATGTCGGACGCTGCGCCCGAGGTGACCTTCTCATAGCCGAACACGAGCTCCTCGGCCACGCGTCCGCCCATGGCGACGGTGATGTCGGCCTTAAGCTTGGCGCGCGTGTAGGAGAGCAGGTCGCGCTCAGGCAGCCGCATGACCATGCCGAGCGCGCGGCCACGCGGGATGATGGTCGCCTTGTGCACGGGATCCGACGCCGGCTGGTGCAGGGCCACCAAAGCATGACCGCCCTCGTGATAGGCGGTCAGCGTCTTCTCCTCCTCGCTCATCACCATGGAGCGGCGCTCGGCGCCCATCATGACCTTGTCCTTGGCGTCCTCGAACTCGAGCTGGGTCACGAGGCGCTTTGAACGGCGCGCAGCGAGCAACGCCGCCTCGTTCACGAGGTTGGCGAGGTCCGCGCCGGAAAAGCCTGGCGTACCGCGGGCGATGACGCGCAAGTCCACGTCGGGAGCGAGCGGAACCTTGCGCACATGCACCTTCAGGATCTTCTCCCGGCCGATGATGTCGGGGCGCGGCACCACCACCTGGCGGTCGAACCGGCCAGGCCTGAGCAGCGCAGGATCGAGCACGTCGGGACGGTTGGTCGCGGCGATTAGGATGATGCCTTCATTGGCCTCGAAGCCGTCCATCTCGACGAGCAGCTGATTGAGCGTCTGCTCGCGCTCGTCATTGCCGCCGCCAAGGCCAGCGCCGCGGTGACGGCCGACGGCGTCGATCTCGTCGATAAAGATGATGCAGGGCGCGTTCTTTTTCGCCTGATCGAACATGTCGCGCACGCGGGAAGCGCCAACGCCCACGAACATCTCGACGAAGTCCGAGCCCGATATGGTGAAGAACGGCACGTTCGCCTCGCCAGCGATCGCACGTGCGAGCAGCGTCTTGCCGGTGCCGGGAGGTCCGACAAGCAATGCGCCGCGCGGAATGCGCCCGCCGAGCTTCTGAAACTTCTGCGGATCGCGCAGGAACTCGACAATCTCCTGCAGATCCTCCTTCGCCTCATCGACGCCGGCGACATCATCAAAGGTGACGCGGCCATGGCGCTCAGTGAGCAACTTCGCCTTGGACTTGCCGAAGCCCATGGCCCGGCCGCCGCCAGACTGCATCTGGCGCATGAAGAAGATCCACACGGCGATAAGCAGCAGCATCGGGAACCAGGACACGAGCACGCCGAGCAGCGATGGCACGTCGTCCTCCGACGGCTTGGCCGTGATCTTCACGCCCTTCTGGTGCAGCTTGTCGACCAGGCCGGGATCGTTCGGCGCATAGGTCTGGAAGCTGCGCCCATCGTTGAAATGGCCCGTGATTTGACTGCCGGCGATGGTCACATCCTGGACGCTGCCGCCCTCGACCTCGCTCAGCAGCTGCGAAAAGCTGATCTCATTGCCGCGGACGCGAACGCCAGGGCTTTGAAACAGGTTGAACAGGGCGACCAGCAACAGGCCGATGAAAACCCAGATGGCGAAATTACGGAAATTCGAATTCATGACGACCCTAGTTGAACCGCACTCGAAAGGACCCGGCACCGGATCGCCGGTATCTCGCCCTCGCTGGCGGGACCCTCACCTCGTTAACATAGGTGGGAATGAGCCCTTTTCCAAGTAAAGCTACGCCAAAGAGGTGCACGCTTCCTCAACGGCATCCTTCAAATGCGGCGCGTTGAAGGCGCACCGACGAAGCGCGCGCTGAAGTAACCGCTGATCTCGTCACCCGCATCTGTAATGCCGAGATGCGGCAATAGGATCGCATCTCCCTGCCAGCACGCTGGGAGCGTGGCGCCCGCGAAGCGCGGCAGCGCGGCGAGCCACGGCGCTAAGGCGCCAAGATCGCGCCAGCCAGATTCGCCGAGCGCGCTGACGGTGACGGGCGCAGTCGCGCTTAACTGAAGCTCGACTCTGAAGCGGTTGTCCCACAGCGCACGTTGCCCTGGATCAAGTTGGAGCGACGGGAACCCCGTCCCCCTCGTCTCGCGGAAGACGCCGAGGCGTTCGCCGATTGGCTGCAGCCGGCAGCCGCCAAGCGTGTGGGTCTTGTCAGGATTGTCTCGCATGGCGGTAAGCAGTGCCTCGAGCTTGGCGAGCCGCAGCGGCTTGGCGCGGCCTCCTAGAGCGGTGACCATCCGCGCCAAGGCCCGAAGTGCGATTTCCTCTGGCGCGGCAATGAGTGCGTCGCGGGCAACGAGGCAATAACCGGCTTCGCTCATGGCACCATGTTCGGCGAGGAATCCTTCGGCTGCCTCATCGAGCGCCGCTCGCGCCCGCCTGAGCCGTTGCGCCGAGCGCGCGAGAGCCTCAGGGGTCAATCCAAGCTTCGCCAGTGCATCGCTGCCCGCGCGCATCCGCGCGCGTTCGAAGCGTGGGTCGCTATTGCTCGGATCTTCAGCCCAGCCGAGACTAGCTTCAATCAGCGTGGCGGCGAGCCGCGCCTTGGTCAGATCGAGCAGAGGACGCAGCACGGCGATGCCAGACCAGACGCTTTCCTCTGGGATCGCGGCAAGGCCGTCGAGCCCGCTGCCGCGCTTCAGGCGCATCAGGAACGTCTCGGCCTGATCATCGAGATGATGCGCGGTGACGAGCGCCGGGATGTCATGAGCATCGCAGTAGGCCGCCATGAGGTCGTAGCGAGCTTCACGAGCGCACGCTTGCAGGCCTCCGCTTTGCTTCTCGCCGCGCGTCCACGTGAGAATCGCATGAGGCAGTCCGAGACTCGCTGCCATGCGCGCCACCATGGTGGCTTCCTCGCGCGAGCCCGCACGCAGCCCGTGGTCGACAGTGAGCACTATCACGTCGGGCCTGGCCACGCTTTCCGAGCGCCAGTGCGCAATGAGGTGAAGCAGCGCCATGCTGTCCGACCCGCCCGATACCGCAAGCGCGAGCCGAGGATAGCGGGAGAAGGAAGCAAAGGCGGCACGGGCTTCGCTCGATGTGAGCGGCGCGCCCATCAGCAGCATGCCTCACGCAGCCCGCCCCTGACGTGGTCCTGCGCGGTGGCACAAACCGCGTCTCTGCGGCCACCAGCGTCGGCGTAGACGGCTGCGGAGGGATCGGCCGGGGCAAGCCACCCTTGACGCCCGGGACGCGCCTCCGGCAGCGGCTCCTCGCCTTGGGGCGGCTGCAAGGGTTGAGGTTCGGCGTCGCCATTGAGCTTCGCCTTAAGCGCGCCAAGCTGCTGCGTCATGAGCTCGAGCTGGGTCGACAACGCGCCGACCTGCGTCTCAAGCGCATCGATTCGGGCGCTGATGCCAGCGGCATTGCTGAGGCTCTGCCCGGCGTCGCCTGCGCTTTCTTGCGGCAGCACCACATCGGGCTTCGTCTTCACGAGCGATTCGAGCGCGGCCACCATGGTTTGGAGATCGGCAATTTGCTGCTCCAGCCGGCCGATTCGATCGGGCGGCTGGGCGGCGGGCACCGCGGCGGGCGCAGCAGCGCCTTCCGGCGGAGTCTGTTGTAGTTCGGCCGGGGGCCCGCTCTGTTGGGCGAGACCCGGGGTTGCGGCCAAAGCAAACAGAAGCACCGCTCGTGGCAATACATTCGCAAAGCGCGATCGACTGCGCTCAATCAAAGCCGAAGAGTTCACGGGGTAACTGCCTTGTCAGAAGCTTCGCGTCGGTTGCGGACTATAACCGTCAATAGCAGCCCGCAACATGGCTCATTTGCTTCCGCTTTTGGGGCAAAACCGTGATTGCTGGTCGTGCGGGAACCATAAGCCAGAACCCCTATTCTGGTTTCTCGCGTCCGGCTTCGCAGCCTCCGAGTCCCCGGCTAATAGCTCGCGACCGCGCCGTTGTTCAGCACCGTTTGCGCCCGGCGATTCTGCGACCAGCACGAGATGTCGTCGCAGACGGCGATCGGCCGCTCCTTGCCATAGGAGATGGTCCGGATGCGGCCCGCGCTCACGCCCTGCTGAGCCAGGAATCCCTTCACTGCCGTGGCCCGGCGGGCACCCAGCGCAATGTTGTACTCGCGCGTGCCACGCTCGTCGGCATGGCCCTCAATGGTAACCGTATATTGCGGATATTGGTTAAGCCAAACGGCCTGCTTTTGCAGGATGCCTTGCGCCTCGCCGGTCAACTCCGAGCTGTCGACCTCGAAATGAACGAGATCCCCGACATTGGAGGTAAAGTCCTGAGCTGTCCCCGGCGCCGCGCTACCGACAGAGCCGACGCCATATTCCTTGGGCAGCTGCTGACTCCGTGCGCACGCCACAAGGGCGATGGCAACGGCGAGAACGCCCGCAATTCTGCGGGCGCGGCTAACCCAACCACTCAACCCCATAACTGGTTACTCCCGCTGGCCGCATTTTAGGAATCGTTAGGTGCAAACCCTTAACGTTTCCCTATGCCCTGAACTTGTCAGAAGCTTGGACAGCAAGAGCGACGCGTCGCGTCGAACAGGTGGGGCTAAAAACGGAAGAGATGCCTGGGGCGCCGCAGCTATTGCTTCGGCGTCCCGGCATCCACATCCATATTGCGGAAAGTGATCCCCCTCCGCCCGGTAAATCTTGTGCTTCGCGCGCGTTAGACGCGAACAACCTGT
>Ga0187817_10000090_pt1 | contig 28893 bp, 21 predicted proteins | sample NC_wetland_sal_i_17_FD_132431 | JGI IMG/M metagenome (GOLD analysis project Ga0187817, IMG submission 132431) | Wetland sediment microbial communities from Neuse River Estuary, North Carolina, USA - SO4_2 | ecosystem: Environmental > Aquatic > Freshwater > Wetlands > Sediment | place: USA... | reverse complement strand
TTACTCGCCCACGCCTCCGGATCGCAGATCTATACCTGCCGGGCCGGCACGGACGACAAGTTCCTTTGGACCCTCAAAGCTCCCGAGGCCGAACTGAAAGATCAAAGTGGCAAGGTTATAGGAAACCATTTCTCCGGTCCCGCATGGAAGCTGAACGACGGCAGCGAAGTCACCGGCCAGGCCTCGGCTCACGTCGACTCCGACGATCCCAACTCCATTCCATGGTTGCTGGTGGACGTCGTGAGTCATTCCGGAAACGGCCTGCTCACGAAGGTGACAACCATTCAGCGTGTCCACACTCATGGCGGTAAGCCGCCCGCCCAGGGTTGCGACGAGTCGCGCCGTGACACCGAAACAAAAAGCAGTTACACCGCAGACTACTATTTCTACGCACCCACCAAATGAAGTGCGAAGGCAGCACGGTTAAGATCAAGAACTCCGGCGGAAAACCGCCGACGCTGAGACCTGAGACCTCACACCTAAGACCTAAGACCTGACACCTGAGACCTATGGTATGTTGGCAAAACTATGATCCGCTCCTACCAAGGCGTCACGCCCCAATTTCCTGACACCTGCTACATCGACGACTCCGCCCAAGTCATCGGCGACGTCATCCTCGGCGAACACTCCAGCATCTGGATGAACGCCGTCCTCCGCGGCGATGTCCACCAGATTCGCGTCGGCCACTACTCCAACATTCAGGACAACTGCGTCCTCCACGGCATGAAAGAACAATATGGAGTCTACGTTGGCGACTACGTCACCGTGGGCCACAACGTCATCCTCCACGGCTGCACCATCGAGGCCCGCTGCCTCATCGGCATGGGCTGCATCATCCTTAATGGCGCGGTCATCGGAAGTGGCTGCATCATCGCCGCCGGCACGCTGATCCCCGAAAAAACGATCGTCGAGCCGAACTCCCTATGGATGGGCTCCCCGGGAAAATTCCGCCGCCACCTGGACAAGCAAGATGAGGAGATGATTCTCCGCTACGTCGACAATTACGTCGCATACAAGAAGTCGTACCTGAGGGAGAGAAAAAGCTCTTAGCTCTGGGCAAGCTTCGCCTGTCGCGGGAATCGATGGTTTCCGCCACAGGCGAAGAGATTGCCCGGCCCGCCGCTTGGGTGGCGGCTATGTGGGGTCGTGGGGTGAGGCCGGGCTATCTAGGATTGCAACTGCCCACTTTATACCCCATCCGGCCTAGGCTTGCCTGTGACGGCCATCACTATGCCGTGTGATCTAACCACAACCGCCTGTGACCTGGATCACCGCGAAGACTGGTTCCCCTCGCTAAGGTAAGAACGAAACTACTCCAGGAGACACCGTTAGGAGAAGCAATCATGGCCTATGTAATCACCGACACCTGCATTAAAGACGAGCTCTGCGTGGAAGTCTGCCCGACCGACTGCATCCACCCTAAGAAAGACGAGCCTCAGTTTGAAGCGGCAACCCAGCTTTATATCGATCCGGTTGGCTGTATTGATTGCGGCGCTTGCATTCCGGCTTGCACCTCGGATTCGATCTTCACCGCCGACGACCTGCCCGCGGACAAGAAAGAGTTCCTGGACAAGAACGCCGCCTTTTACGCGACCGCGTAGCCTCCCGGCCGCGACGATCTGAGATGCGCCCCGTCCAAGCCGGGGTCCCCATCACGCCCGCCTTTGGCGTGATGGGGTGGAAGCTCCTGGGGTGTTCGTCCCGCCAAGGGCGTCGAAGCCCACCTGGCCTGCCAGGCATTTTGTCACCCCTGCCTTGTGATCTCCGTCCTTTGCACGAACGGAAGACTCGTGCATACTTCGAACACCCTTCCATACAGGAGGCTCTGCCCGCCATGGCTTCTCGTATCGTTCTTGCCACCGCCATTTTCCTGGCCTCTCTTTCTCTTTACGCTGCCGATAATCCCCCTGCCGCCCCGAACTCCGACGCGACCTACCAGCAACTTCGCAACCTGACGCTGGGCGGAGAAGCGGTCAGCGTCAACAACTTAGATTTGAAGCGCGACGCCGGCACCTTCCATCTGCGTTCCGGAACGGTGTGCTTTGTGACTCCGGTGAAGGGCAAGGTCACGGGCGCGGTGTTCACCGGTGATGGCAACTTCGCCCTCAACCCGCCGTCGGAATCCGAGCGCCAGAGTTTGAAGCTGCTCACCAAAGAGAACGAATTCAGCGAGAACTTCAGTCAGGCTGTCCTGCGCTTTACCGACTCGACCTACGACGACCTCAAGAAAGGCGGCAGCGCCGCGTCCGGCGGCTGCGATGCGAACTTGCTGAGGGATAGCCAGAATACAACCCGCCACAAACTCAAGAGCAACCTCGAGGCCCGCATCCTGGAGGATGTGTTGAGTCCCGAGCCGGGCGGACTGTTCTACGCCTTCATCCGCGGTAAGCGTTACAACGACAAGGAAATCTACGAGATCGAGCCGAACCGGGCATCCGATCAAGTCAGCTTCCGAACCTATGATGAGAACAAATGGGGACACTGGGCATTGTTCAATCTTTCCGGAGAACACCCTTTCGGCAGTATTGGCAGGCTGATGCGGATTGAACATCAGCAACTGGATGTGACCTTCGAAAAGAGCGGCGCCCTCTCTGGGAAGGCTACGACCGATATGGTGGCGCGCCGAAACGGTGTGCGGGTTGTGCCCCTTGATCTGTTCCGGCCCCTGCGCGTGCAAAGTGTCACCGCGAACGGGCAGCCTCTCTCCTTTATTCAGGAGGACAAGAACGACGACGGCAACTTCGCGTTCATTTTGCCCAAGCCCCTCAACGCAAACGAGAAACTCACCATCACCACAACCTATGCGGGAAAAGATGCCGTGAGCAATGAGGGCGGCGGCAACTATTTCCCGGTGGCGCGAGAGAATTGGTATCCGAATGATCCCGGTGCGAGTTTTGGAGAATACGCGCTCTATGACATGACGCTTCGCATTCCCAAAGGCATGAAGATGGCCGCGACCGGTGTGCTTGTCTCCGAAAGCAATGAGGGCGGTCAGAATGTGACAGTGTGGAAGAGCGAAAACCCGCAAACCGTGGCGGGATTCAGCTTCGGCAGGTTTAAGGAAGAGCAAGCCAAGCTCACGAAACCTGAATACTTCATCCAGTCCTATGCCAACGAGGCATCTCCCGACTGGGTTGAGAGGCTCAAGCGGCCCGCCTCCCCGGATCAGGAACCCTCAGCCTCGGGTCACGTAGAGATCAACCCGGAACAGGAGTCCCTGGGTTCGATGAGCACCACCTCATTGAATAAGAAAGCTCTGGCGGAAGGCGAATTGGCGGTGCAACTCTACACCGATTATTTCGGCCCTTCACTGTTCAAGCACATGCAATTGACGCAGCAGACGGCCTGCAACTTTGGCCAGTCGTGGCCGGAACTGGTCTGGATTCCGATCTGCTATTACTTTGACACAACTGTTCGCCATTCCCTTGGTCTGGACTGGGGTGACCGCGGCTATTGGAAAGTGGTAACGCCGCACGAAGTCGCCCACCAATGGTGGGGACACACGGTCGGCTTCGCTTCCGGCCGCGATCAGTGGATGAGCGAAGGCTTCGCCGACATGTCCGCGTCCCTCTACATCAGCATGATCGAGAAGAATCCGAAAAAGTTTATCGAATTCTGGAACGACGAGCGCCAGTTGTTGTTGGAACGAAACGCCCAAGGTTTTCGCGCCCTTGACGTTGGCCCTCTGACCATGGGATACCGGGCCAGTAACTCGCGCACCGGCTTCGACATCACCCGCCGCCTCATCTATCCCAAGGGCGCCTACGTCCTGCACATGATCCGCATGATGATGTGGAGCAACAAAACCGGCGACCAGAATTTCAAAGCTGCCATGCAGGATTTTGTGAAAACCTATTCCGGCAAGGCCGCCTCCACGGAAGATTTCAAGGCGATGATGGAACAACACATGACCCAGGAAATGGATCTCGACGGCAACCATCGTCTGGACTGGTTCTTTAACGAATACGTCTACGGCACCGCCCTGCCCACCTATAAGCTTGATTACACGTTCGAGAAGAACGCAAGTGGCGACGTTGTCCTGGGCTTCAAGGTCGCGCAGTCTGGCGTGGATGATAAGTTCCGAATGATCGTGCCCATCTACCTCGAGCTCGCCGACGGCCGCACCATGCACCTGGGCCGCGCACGTCTGGTGGGAAATATTGTGGCGGACCAGAAAGTCCCGCTGAAGGGCTTGAAGGACACACCCAAACGCGCGCTCCTGAATTACTACGACGACGTACTGGCCTCGAATTAAGGAGTGTCTCGCCGCCAACCAATCAGATAAGTAATTGGCGTCTTCCCCGTTGAAAGCTCGCCAATCTCCCACTGGTATTCCCTTGCTCTCAGTTGTTCGACCATGTCCCGCAGCTCTTGTGGCCGATAGGTCCGAAGGCAAGACACCACTCCATCGAACAGCAGGACGAAGGGAATGATCGGAACCAAGTACGACCAGAGCAACCGCGACCAGCGAAACGGACGGATCCACGGAGCGCAGACCGACAAAATAAGATCAAAAGCAATCACCAGGCAGATCGTTGAAGGAGCCCGCCTGGTTGCTTCAAATATCCCAATGCTTTCGCCGGCATCAACCGCGTTTTGCAAGATCGCGCGAGCATCTTCGGGCGAAAAATGATGGAACGAGGTGAACATCGTTCGCAACCCTTTCAATTCACCTGGAACTTTCTTTGCATCCACCGGCTCCGGATAGAAAGTAATCTGACTCTCAGATGCACTTCTGGCATTGTGCAGTGCCCGCAGGTTCGGGTATTGATCGGTGAGCCAGATGTGAAGGGGCGCTGGTGCTCCCTCGAGGGTTCGAGGTCGCAGCTTTCGAGAAAGCTCAAACCAGGGTCCGCCGCCGCCCGAACAAAGGTCAACAATCGATCGTCCGCCATTCGCCCCGCTCCCTGTAGAGTCAAGCACCTTTTGCAGCAGCGGGACGACGGGCGCGTAGGCATGAAAAAGGTTCAACCCAAACTGAAGCGTATCCGTAATGTCATCTCGAATCGACGACGGCAGCCACGGCTGCTCATGAATCTCGATAAACTGGATGCGACGCATGGGACCTTGCGTTTAGTATCAACGGTGTGAACATCCTCGTCCATTTGTCGGAAGCGATTGCTCACGCGACCCGAGGGTGCCGTTACACTAGGCAGGGTCCCGCACACACAGCGAGGGCGTGAACGCATAGCGAACGACCAACGACTATCGACCAACGACCAATGATCAAATCCCCCCGAGGAACCCGCGACCTTCTGCCGCCCGACACGGCGCTCTGGAACTTCGTCGAAGCCGCCGTCCGCGACGTCTTCCGCGCCTACAACTTCCACGAAATCCGCACTCCCATCTTCGAATCCACCGAACTTTTCGCCCGCGGCGTGGGGGAAGAAACCGACATCGTCAAAAAAGAAATGTTTACCTGGGAAGATCGCGGCCGCGCCGAAAGCGATAAAGGACAATCCCTCACCCTCCGCCCCGAAAATACCGCCGGCATCGTCCGCGCCTACATCGAGCACAAATTGTGGGAGCGCGGCCTGAATAAATTCTTCTCCATCGGCCCCATGTTTCGCCGTGAGCGCCCGCAAAAGGGACGCTACCGCCAGTTCTACCAAATTGATGCCGAGATCATCGGCCCCGCCTCATCCGGCAGCGAATCCCCCGCCCGCGACGCGGAAATTCTAGAACTCCTGGCCACGCTGCTCGACCGCGTCGGCATCACCAACTGGACGCTCGAGTTGAATTCCGTTGGTTGCCCTGCCGACCGCGCAAAATTCAACGAAGCTCTCCGCCGCGCGCTAGCGCCCGTGGTAGGAAAAATGTGCGCCGACTGCCAGCGCCGCGCCGTGACCAATCCCCTGAGAGTCTTCGACTGCAAAGTTCCCGAAGACCAGCCCATCATCGCCAAGCTCCCCACCATCAGCCAGTTTCTGGACGAAGCGTGCCGCGCCCACTACGAAGAAGTGAAACAAATCCTGAATGCCGTCCAGATTCCCTACCAGGAAAACCCGCGCCTGGTGCGAGGCTTGGATTACTACACCCGCACCGCGTTTGAATTTACGCATGGCGGCCTGGGGGCGCAGAACGCGATCCTTGGCGGCGGACGATACGACGGCCTCTCGGAAGCGCTCGGCGGTCCGGCGGCTCCGGGCATTGGCTTTGCCATCGGAGAAGACCGCCTGGTCCTTTCGCTGACGGAGTCGGCGGATTCGGTCCTGCGTAAGCCCGACGTTTACATTGCTCCGCTCGGCGCCGGGATGAATCGCGAGGCCGCCCGCCTGGCGCGCGAACTCCGGCGGCACGATCTGGTGGTCGATCTCGGTGACGAGTCGTTTCGCTTGAAGAAGTCCTTCGAAGCCGCCGACAAAATGGGCGCACGCTACCTTCTCATCGTCGGCGAAAACGAAGTGAAGGCCAATGCCTTCGCCCTCAAGCATCTCGCCTCCGGCCAGCAGGTCGCCGTTCCGCGCAACGATTTGCCCGCACGGATTGGAGAATCAGACCCTCGGCTTTAGCTCTCGACCTCCTCTGTGTCCTCTGTGGCCTCTGTGGTTAGGACCTTTGTTCACCACAGAAGACAGCGGGGTACACGGGGTAGAATCGTTCTAGTTCAGTTGCTTTGCCCAGGAGAAAACCATGCGAAGCATTTCCCTGTTTTGTGCAGTCCTTGTCAGCGTCACTCTGGCGCTCGCTCAAACTCCCGCTCCCAAGCCTCTCTCGCCATTCGAGCAGGAGTTGGTCAACAGCGAAAAGCAGTTTATCCAAGCTATGCAAGACAAGAACGCCGCCTATGTGAGCCAGATCGTCAGCGACGACTTTAAATCCATTGCCACCAACGGAGATCTCCACGAAAAAGAGGATCTCGTCAGTCAGGCCCAGGAAGGCTTGCCGAAAAACCTCCGCATTTACGATGTACGCGTCGTGCGCCTCGACGCCGACTGTGCCGTGGTCGTCTACAACAATATTATTCCCGGAGCCCACCCGCGCTATCGCCACGTCAGCGATACCTGGACCAAAGAAGATGGCCAGTGGAAACTCAGGTTCGAGCAGGAGACGCCGAACCTGTGGAGCGCGCTGGATCTGGACTAACGCGTCGCCCAACCGCCAACCCATGAATGAGCCGAGCGTTACACCGCAGCAAGCAATGACCGCCAACCACCCGGTTTCTCCCATCGAGTCATCTTGCAACGCGCACGATGACAATTCATCAAAGAGTGGATTTCCAGTAGAGTAAGGAGTTGAAAGCATCAGTGCACAGAACGCGGACCAGCCTGAGCCTGAAGATCCGGGTAGCGGCATATCTTTTCCTTCTGACAGTCTTTCCAATGGTCTTAACCTGGGCTCGATCTCACGGCCATCCCGCCAGGCAGGACCCTACCTCGGACCCCGGTTACGCGCTTGCACTCGGAGCCGCCAACCATTTTCTGCACGCCTGGCAAACGGGAGATATCGAAAGCGGAATGGTCCTGCTCAGCGATCGTGTCCGCCATTCGCAGAATGCCGACGATCTGGAACAATTTTTTTCCAATGCGACCGACCGGGCCTTCGAGATCGCGCGCGGTCACGGATATAAAGGGCGCTACACTTTCCCGGTCGTGCTGATGACACGCCGAGGATCGCATGTCGCGAGTCGATCTTCCGAAATCGTCCTGGTCGACGCTGGCAAGAACGACTGGGTGGTGGATAAACTTCCGTAGAAGACTTTTCTTATTGCAGGAGTCGCATTCATGAAGCATATTCACAAAGTTGCCGTCCTGGGCGCAGGCACCATGGGCGCCCGCATCGCCGCGCACTTCGCCAACGCGGGAGTGCCATCCCTACTGCTCGATATCGTTCCCCCGGATGCCGACGGCCCCGCGCGCAACAAGATCGCGGCCGCCGGACTCGACGGCGCCAAAAAATCAAGACCCACCACATTTTTCGAAGCGTCGCTCGCGCGCCTCGTCACCGTGGGGAATTTCGAGGACGACCTGAAACGTCTGGCCGATGTGGACTGGATCATCGAAGCCATCGTAGAGAACCTCGAGATCAAACGCTCCCTCCTAAAGAAGGTGGAGGCGATCCGCAAGCCCGGCACCATCGTCACCACCAACACCAGCGGACTTCCTCTGGCAAAGATAGCCGAAGGATTTTCCCAGGACTTCCGGTGCTCCTGGTTCGGCACGCATTTTTTTAATCCCCCGCGCTACATGCGTCTGCTCGAACTCATCCCCACTCCGGACGCCGACCCAGCGCTGATCGAAGCAGTCGCGCACTTTTGCGACACGCAACTCGGCAAGGGCGTAGTGTGCGCGAAAGATACTCCTAATTTCATCGGCAATCGCATCGGAACATTTTCCGTGCTCAACGTGATGCGGCTCATGCAGGAGATGGACCTGACCGTCGAAGAGATCGATGCTCTCACCGGCCAAGCCGTCGGCTGGCCGCGCTCGGCCACCTTCCGCACCATCGATCTGGTCGGCCTCGACGTCCTCGGACACGTGGTCAAGAACATGACCGAGAATGTCCGCGACGAGCGCAGCGAATTGCAGATTCCCCCGTTCTTTCGCCAGATGCTCGAGCGCAAGTGGCTGGGCGACAAGACCAAGGGCGGTTTCTACAAGAAGAATGTAGGGCGGGCGCCCTCGCCCGCCGGGCCCGGCAAAGAAGATGAGCGCCTGGCGCTCGACTGGAAGACGCTGGAATACCACCCCCGCCAGAAACCGAAATTCGCCGCACTCGAGATGGCGAAGAACGTCGAAGAAACCGGAACACGCATCCGCATGTTGCTTGGCATGGACGGCGGCGGCGCGGCCCAGAAACCCGATAAGGCAGCTACTTTCCTATGGGCCGCGCTCTCCGACCTGTGGACGTACTCCGCCAATCGCATTCCCGAAATTTCCGATTCCATCGTCGAGATCGACCGCGCCATGCGCATGGGGTTCAACTGGGAGCTCGGCCCTTTCGAACTCTGGGACGCGGCCGGCGTGGAAGCCACGGTAGCTCGCATGAAGAAAGAAGGACGTCCAGTCGCGGCGAACGTCGAGAAGCTTCTAGCCGCGGGCCAAAAGTCCTGGTACATCGATGATTTGAAGTCTCCCTCTGGTCGCAAGTACTGGGATCTGGCAACTGGCAACTGGCAACCGGCAACTGTTCCTGGAGGAGTGTGGTCGGTCGAGGTCGCCAAAAAGTCCAACGGCGTGGTCAAGAAAAATTCCGGCGCATCGCTGGTTGACCTGGGAGACGGTGTGGGCTGCATCGAGTTTCACTCCAAGATGAACGCGCTCGGCGCCGACATTATTTCTCTCATCCTCCAAACCCTAAAGCCGGGCGGCCCTGGCGACGCCTTCGACGCCTTCGTCATCACCAACGACGCGCCGAATTTCTCCGTCGGCGCGAACGTGATGCTGCTGCTAATGTCCATCCAGGAGGAAGAGTGGGACGACGTTGACCTGGCTATCCGTCAGTTTCAGGGCATGACCCAGGCCATAAAATTTTCCCCAAAGCCGGTGGTGGTCGCGCCCTTCGGACTCGCCCTGGGCGGCGGTTGCGAAATCTCGCTGCACGCGCCGGCTCGTCAGCCGCACGCCGAGCTCTACATGGGACTGGTCGAGGTCGGAGTCGGCTTGCTTCCCGGCGGCGGTGGCTGCAAGGAAATGCTCCTGCGCGCGGTCGACAGCGCCGCGTCCATCCGTCCCGACTCCCGCGGTGAATCGGTCGAACTGATGGAGGCCATGAAGAAAATTTTCGAGACCATCGCCATGGCCAAAGTCTCCACCTCGGCGCACGAAGCCCGCGGACTAGGGTTTCTCTCCAACTCCGACCGCATCACTATGAACCGCGAGCGCCTTCTCTCCGACGCCAAAGCGCGCGCGCTCGAACTGGCACGCGCCGGCTATGAGCCTCCCTTGATGCGCACCGACATTCCCGCTCCCGGCGAAAACATCCTCGCCGCTCTCAAACTGGGAGTCCACATGATGCGGCAAGGCGAGTTCATCACCGATCATGAGCGGAAGATAGCCACGAAAATTGCCGAGGTCCTCTGCGGAGGAAATGTCACGCCCGGCACGCCCGTCAGCGAACAGTACCTCCTCGACCTGGAGCGCGAGGCCTTCAAATCACTGTGCGGAGAGAAAAAGACGCAGGAGCGAATCCAGTTCACCCTGAAAACGGGCAAGCCGTTGAGAAATTAGCCCGCGTAGGGGCCGGGTGCCCTCACCTGCCCAGCCGAGCGCAAGCTCGGCAGCTGCCGAGACCTCGCGTCCAGCCAACCCGCGTCCCGATGCGCGGTATAATTTCAGCAGACCCCTCGAAGGACGGTACAAACGAAAATGTCCGCAGGCGATGGCACAAACGGCGGTGGTTTGGACGCGGTTCTCAAACCGCGGGCCGAGTGGTTGGCAAAGCGCAAGGCCGAAAATACAGACGGCAACTTCTCTCAGATGCACTACGCGCGCCAGGGCGTGATCACCGACGAAATGCAGTTCATTGCTTACCGCGAAAAGATCGCGCCGGAACTGGTGCGCAATGAAGTGTCTCGCGGCCGCATGATCATTCCCGCAAACATCAACCATCCCGAACTCGAGCCAATGGCTATTGGCGTCCAGTCTCTCTGCAAGATCAACGCCAACATCGGCAATTCGGCCGTCACCTCGAATGTAGAAGAAGAGCTAAAGAAGCTGCACACTGCCGTCCACTACGGTGCCGACACGGTGATGGACCTCTCGACCGGCGGCGACATCCACGCTATTCGCGAAGCCATCATCCGCCATTCTCCCGTCCCCATCGGCACAGTTCCGATTTATGAAGCCATTTCGCGAGTCAAGCGCGTGGAAGATCTAACCGCCAGCGTGATGCTGGAAGTAATCGAAGAGCAGGCGCAGCAAGGTGTGGATTACATGACCATTCACGCCGGCGTCCTCATTCAATATGTGCCCATGGTTTCCAAGCGCATCACCGGCATCGTAAGTCGAGGCGGCGCGATTCTGGCCCAGTGGATGACCCATCACCACAAGCAGAACTTCCTCTATGAATGCTTCGAAGACATCTGCAAGATTTTCAAAAAGTACGACGTAAGCTTCTCCCTTGGAGACGGCCTGCGTCCCGGCTGCCTCGCCGACGCCAGCGATGAAGCTCAGTTCGCCGAACTCAAAACCCTGGGCGAACTAACCCGCATAGCCTGGAAGCACGACGTCCAGGTAATGATCGAAGGTCCCGGCCACATTCCGATGGACAAAATCAAGGAGCAGGTCGATAAGGAAAACGAGTGGTGCGACGAAGCCCCCTTTTACACGCTAGGCCCGCTGGTCACCGACATAGCTCCCGGCTACGACCACATCACCTCCGCCATAGGTGCAGCGATGATCGGATGGTACGGCGCCTCGATGCTCTGCTACGTCACCCCAAAAGAACATCTTGGCCTGCCCAACGAAAAAGATGTAAAAGACGGAATCATCGCCTACAAAATCGCCGCCCACGCCGCCGACGTTGCCCGCCAGCGTCCCGGAGCCCGCGACCGCGACGACGCTCTAAGCTACGCCCGCTACAAGTTCGATTGGGAAAAACAGTTCGAGCTATCTCTAGATCCCGAAACCGCCCGCTCCATGCACGACGAAACTCTCCCCGAAGAGGGCTACAAGACCGCAGCCTTCTGCTCCATGTGCGGCCCCAAGTTCTGCTCCATGAATTACTCCAGCAAAGTAGATGAATATAACAAACAGGTTCACGGCCTGGAGAAGAAGGATTACTCGGGGCTGGTGGAGAAGCTGGTAACGATCAAGTAAACGCACTTAGAGACGGCCCACGCGCGATGGAAAATCAGAGAGATTTGGGACCATGAAAGCCCGCTCGAACTTGCAACCCAAACCTGCCTTCTAGCGTCAAAGTAGCTGTACCGCGGTGACTTCCGTGACCTGTCTGCTCCGTGGTGATCGTGTACAATGTGATCGCGTTTGGATTTGAAATGGTTATGGCAGTACACTCTCGCGCCCGAGTAATCTTGTGGTCTCGATGCCGGATCGCAATTATTCTTCTTGCCGTCTGTTCGCTCACGGCGGCCCTTGCTACTCGTTACTCCGCGCTCAGCCCGGAAGTCCATAAGGCAGCCGCCATAAAATCCCAGACTCCGGATGTCCAGAGGCAGCGCCTCCTTAGCAACGCACTGCCGTGGACAGCGCCAGCTCCCAGTTTCACCCTCTTTCAACCACCGCGGACTTCGCTCTTTGCGGTCTCGGTAATCGTTCCAGCTACGAATCTTAGCTCCGAAAGCTGGCTTTATAACCGGCCTCCTCCCCTCTGCTGACGCTCCGTCTTTTGCAATCAATCACTGTTTTGAACTCAACACCAGTCATTGAAATCGACTGAGGCAGCTCCGCTTCAACGTCTAGTTCAAGCGCAGCTTGATCGAGCTCGAAACCAGTGCGAAAATTCTGTGTGCCAAAGTCCGGGCATTGGTGAGATCAAGCTGAGCATTGTTCGGCGTGATCGCGTGGGGATTTTCTTAGTCCGGGCAAACAGAACTCTCGTCTCTTGGGAAAGATCACATTGGGGCTTGGTAGACGGAATTGTTTTTGTGGTTAGCTCGGTTCGCGAAAGGAAACGTGCATGGCCAGTAAGTTTTTGCTGACCGAAGAAGATCTCGATGCTCTTCGCCAGTTTGACACTTGCATGGTCGCAAATGCGATCGACTCGTCCAATGTCAGGCTGCAAAACACAGGATTTGCGGACGGCAGCATTCACTGCATGTTCCAGGATGCTCCACCCACGGTGGGGTATGCAGCCACGGCTCGTCTTCGAAGTGGGGAACCGCCGATCGGCGGTAGGAGCTTTCATGATCGTGCCGACTTCTGGAACAGCATTCTTCAAATTCCGTCGCCTCGCATCCTGATTTTGCAGGACATGGACGAACCGCCCGGCCGGGGGGCGTTCGTGGGCGATATGCACGCCGCGATCCTTAAAGCTCTGGGATGTGTCGGCTACTTAACCAACGGCGCCGTGCGCGAGTTGCCCGCCGTCCGCGCAATGGGTGTGCAGTTGTTTGCCGGAAGTGTTGCGGTTTCTCATGCCTATGCCCACATCTTCGATTTGGGAGCCACCGTCAAGGTCGGCGGCATGGAAGTCCGCCCTGGAGATCTGTTGCACGGCGATCGCCACGGAGTGCTGACCGTTCCAATGGACCTCGCAACCAAGATCCCGGAGGTTGCGGCCCGGCGGCAACGCGTGGAACAAACGGTGATCGAGTTTTGCCAATCCAGTGCGTTCTCAGTTGCCAAGCTCCGCGAGATTTTGAAAACGACACTTTAGAAACCAACCACAAGATTCTGCGCTGTTGGAACATTGTTGGCTGCGAATACCAGAGAAAGCTGGTAAAGAGAACTCGATGAATGAGAATAACAATCGATCCTCCGAGATACGAACACGAGGCATCAGCGTTTCCAAACTGACTTTGCTCGCGAGCCTGTTGGCTCTGGTGACGATCGCATTGGTCGCTTGTTCAGGCCGCGGAAATGGTGTTCAGGCAAATGGGACGACGATCACCGTGGGCGTAACCAGAGTCGTGCGGAAGTCGCTGGGCCGAGAGATTACCTTGTCCTCCGAGTTAGTGCCCTTCCAGGAGATCGATGTGTACGCGAAGGAATCGGGTTACGTCAAGAAACTGCTTGTCGACTACGGAACTCACGTAAAGGCAGGCCAGGTAATGGCGATTCTGGAGATTCCAGAGCTGGAGGCCCAGCTTCAGGAGGATCAGGCGGGAATCAAAAATGCAGTGAATCAAGTCAGCCGGGCACAGCACGAGTTGTACCGGTACCAGGCACAGTACAAAGCGCTCCACCTGCAATACACGCGTCTCAATGGTGTCTTTGAGAGCCAACCGGGAATTGTCGCGCAGCAGGAAGTGGATGACGCGCAGGGGAAGGATCTGGCGGCATCAGCCCAAGTCGATGCGGGTCAGGCTGCGCTAGAAGCGGCCCAGAGTCAACTGTCAGTGGCTAAGGCAAAACTGGTTCACGATCAGAGCCTGTTTGACTATTCGAGGATCACGGCACCTTTTTCCGGAGTAGTGACAGAGCGCTACGCAAACCTCGGCACACTGGTGCAGGCGGGTACCGGTTCGAGCACGCAGGCAATCCCGATCGCCAAGCTGTCGCAGGACGATCTGTTTCGGCTGGTGATCCCGGTTCCGGAATCCTATGTTCGATACATCAAAATCGGCGATCACGTGGACGTCCGCGTTCCGTCTCTCAACCGGACATTCCCGGGGAAGGTAGCGCGCTTCTCGGTGGATGTGAAAGAAGAGACGCGAACCATGCACACCGAGGTTGATGTTCCCAATCCGGATCGGGTACTCATGCCGGGATTGTATGCCGATGCTGATCTGACGCTTGAGCGCAAGGAAGATATCCCCACCGTGCCCTTGCAAGCGTTGAATCACCAGGGCGATAGAACCACCGTCTTGGTGGTGAACGCGAGCGGCGAGATCGAGGAGCGTCCGGTAAGTCTAGGTATTCAGACCGCCGGCGATGCCGAAGTGGTCGCGGGTTTGAGTGAAGGAGAACAGGTGGTAGTAAGCGATCGCGGCGGATTGAAGCCAGGAGAGAAGGTTCATCCTCAGGTCGTACAAATTATGCAGTATCACGAGAACAGCCAGGAATAGGGGCGGTTTCTTAAATGAGTTTTGGGTAGGCACGGCTTCGAGAGCCTGCCCTGAGCGAAGCCGAAGGGTGCCGTTCAGGACCTGAAAGGATGTAGGCTTTAGCCCCTGAGGGGCATGCCTTCTGAGCGGAAGGCATTTCATGGTAAGTAAGTGAGCGCAAATGTCACGTTTTTCGATTCGTAATCCGTACTTCATCGTCGTGATTTGTCTGGCGCTGGCAGTGATCGGCGTCACCAGCCTGGCACGCATGCCGGTCGATTTGTTTCCGACCATCAATCTTCCTGAAGTGGTGGTGGCGACGTTCTATTCCGGCATGCCTCCGGAGGACATTGAGACCGACATCACCGATCCGCTGGAGCGATTCTTCACGCTGGCCAGTGGCATCGACCACATGGAATCGCGTTCGCTGCTGGGCGTGAGCATCATCAAAGTCTATTTCCAGCCCGGAACCAACGCGGATGCGGATGTAACTCAGCTTTCGAACCTGGCCTTGGCCGACTTGAAGCGATTGCCTCCGGGCACGCTGCCGCCGGTCGTGTTGAAGTTCGACGCCTCCAGCCTCCCGGTTTGCCTGGTAACCCTCAAGGGTGAAGGACTGACCCAGACTCAGATTCATGACATCGGCCAATTTACGATTCGCAATCAGATCGCAGTCGTCCCGGGAGCCGAGATTCCACCGCCCTTTGGCGGCAAGTACCGTCAGATCATGGTCTATGTCGACCCTTACAAACTGGCGTCCCGGCAGTTGAGTCCGATGGACGTCGTGCACGCGGTGAACGACTCGAACCTGATTCTGCCCGCGGGCGATGTCAAGATCGGCCCCAACGACTATTACGTCTACTCCAACAGCCTGGTCGATACCATGGAGGAACTAGGCAAGCTTCCCATCAAGACCGTGGTAAATTCCTGGGTCACCGTGAATGACGTTGGCAAAGCCCAGGATGCCAACCAGATTCAGTACAACCTGGTGCGTGTGGATGGCCAGCGGTCTGTCTATCTTCCAATCATGAAGCAGGGCGGCGATACCAACACCATCGCAGTTGTAGATGGTATTCGCGAAGCGATCAAACATCTCTATGACATTCCGAAGCAACTCGTGTCCACGGTCGTCTTCGATCAATCGGCTTTCGTCAAAGAAGCGATCAAGACACTGCTTCATGAAGGACTGATCGGGCTCGTCCTGACCAGCCTGATGATTCTCATTTTCTTAGGGAGCTTGCGCGCCACCACAGCCGTGTTCTTGTCGATCCCGCTTTCCGCGTTGGCCACCTTTGTCGTTCTCGACCTGACGGGCAGCACGGTAAACACGATGATTTTGGGCGGCCTGGCATTGGCCTTTTCCCGCATCATCGATAACTCGGTGATCTCCCTGGAAAATATTTATCGCCACCTGGAAATGGGGGCTGCGCCGGAGGCCGCGGCTGAGGCTGGAGGCGCGGAAGTTAGCCTGGCCGTCCTGGCGGCAACGCTTACTACCGTGGTCGTCTTTTTCCCGGTTACATTTCTGTATGGAGTCAGCAAGTTTCTGTTCACGGCTTTGGCGCTCGCGGTCGTGATCTCTCTTTTTGCTTCTTACATGGTAGCGATGACTGTGATACCACTGTTCTGCGCGCGCTACCTGAAGTCGATGCCAGCCGGCGGAGGGCACAACCAGGCAGGCGAGTATGAGATTGAACCCACCTCGCCGGTGACCAAGTCCCGCTGGGACCGATTTAATGCCGGCTTCAACCGCTCTTTCAACCAACTATTGGATTATTACGAGTACTGGGTCAAGCGCGCCGTCAAGCGTCCGGGACTGACCGTGGCGGCATTGAGTGGTGTGTTTGTGGTCAGCCTCGCGCTCTATCCGCTGCTCGGGCTGGCGTTTTTCCCCCAAACCGACGCCGGTCAATTCACCATCAATCTGAAGGTGCCGACTGGGACGCGGCTGGAAGTGACGGAGGAGTACGTAGCCAAGGTGGAAGATCTGATCCGGCAGACAGTCGGGACGAAGGACGTGAAGATGGTAGTGTCGAATCTGGGAGTCGTACCTGACTTCTCATCGTTGTACACCACCAATGCGGGGCCGTACACGGCAACCATCCAGGTGGCGCTGCACGAGTCGCACAAGAAAAGCAGTTTTGAATACATGGATTTGGTGCGGAAGAAGATGGCCACCGAATTTCCGGATGTGCGGACGTTTTTCTCCAGCGGATCGATGGTGGATGCGGTGCTGAACATGGGGATGCCGGCGCCGATTGACGTGCAGGTAAGCAGTCCCAGCCTGCACCAGAGCTACAAGATTGCTCAGGAGTTAGCGGACCGGATGCGAAGCCTGCCTGGGGTCGGAGAAGTCTACATTCCGCAAGATTTGAATTACCCGGCGTTGCGCATGGACATCGACCGCGTGCATGCGGCTGAGTTGGGGTTGACGCAGAAGGATGTGGTGGACAACGTGATCACGGCGCTGAATTCGAACTCCATGATCGCGCCCAACTATTGGGTGGACAGGCGGAGCGGCAACGACTACTTCCTCACCGTCCAGTACTTCGAAAAGGGACGGCCATCGATTCACAACATCACTGATCTCACCAACATTCCTATCCATGCGCCCGGTCTGAAGCAGCCCACCACGTTAGACGCGGTCGTTAAACTGGAAAACATCGAGACGCCGACCGAAGTCGACCACTATCAGATTCAGCGAGTCACCGACGTCTACGTCACTCCGGCGACGGAAGATCTGGGAAAGGTGTCCTCCGAGGTTGCCAAGGTCATCCCGCAACTCAAGGTTCCGGACAACGTCCGCATCAATCTGCGAGGCATGGTGCAAGGGATGAATGCGTCGTTCCGCAGCTTCGCCATCGGCCTGTCGCTCTCGGTCGTTCTGCTCTACCTCATTCTGGTGGCCCAGTTCAAGTCCTTCAAAGACCCGTTCCTCATCATGCTCGCGATTCCAATGGGCTTCATAGGCGTGCTCGTGATCCTGCCCTTGACGGGGACAACGCTCAACGTAATGTCGCTCATGGGCGTGCTCATGCTGGTGGGCATCTCAGCCTCGAACAGCATTCTGATTGTTGATTTCGCTCATCGCCTGGAGGAACAAGGCAGGGGAGTCGAAGAGGCGGTGATTACCTCCTGTCGGGTGCGGTTGCGGCCTATTCTGATGACGTCCTTGGCAACCATTATCGGAATGGTCCCGATGGCGCTCAAAATGGGCACTGGAAGCGAGCAGTACGCTCCCTTGGCGCGTGCCATCATCGGCGGCTTAACCGCTTCCGTCGTGCTGACCGTGTTTATTGTGCCGGCTGCCTATTTGCTCGTATATCGCGGCCGGCAGACTGAGGTTCAAGGGTGAGAGAGACGATAGCAGGGATGGGCAGGAAGCATTTGCAGCGGATGAAGAGAGTATTGCCAATCTTACTCGCACTGGTCTTGCCGGTGTACAGCGCCGCGCAGGGAACGTTGCGTTCGGCACCAGCGTCGAGCTTGCCTTCAGCTCCCATGCCGCAACAATCGGCTCGGACTGTCGGTTCGAACCCACCCATGGGTGGGTCGCAGAACTCCACTTCGCAAAGCAATCCAGGCTCACCCACGTTGCTGTCTCTGAAAGATGCTCAGGCGCTGGCCCTAAAGAACAATCCCCAAATCTCGGTGGCACGCCTGACGGCGCTTGCGTCACAGCAGGTGACACGGGAAGTGCGGTCGAATCTATGGCCTACCGCGACCGTCAATCTCACCGGGGTGGATGCGAATCCCGGTACGCGGATCACTGCAGGTGCACTCAACAACCCGATCATTTATCAGCGCGCCGCTGCGGGCGCGATGGTGAGCCAGTTGATCACTGACTTTGGACGGACGCCCAACTTAATCTCCAGTGCCAATCTGGCAGCCAAAGCGGAGAACCAAAATGCCGTGGCCACCAAGGAGCAGATCCTGCTTGCTGTCGATCAGGCTTTCTACAATGCCCTGCAGACGCAAGCCGTGCTGACGGTGGCGCAACAGACAGTGACAGATCGCCAGACGGTTGCGGATCAAGTTGGGGCTCTCTATAGAAACAAGTTGAAGTCGGAACTCGATTTTAGCTTTGCGAACGTCAACCTGGCCCAGGCTAAGCTGCTGCTTTTGGACGCGCAAAATAACGTGAATGCGACGCTGGCGTCGCTTTCGGCGGTGCTTGGGTTTTCAAGTCTGCAGAACTTTCAACTGGCGCAGGATACCGCCCCTCTCATCCCTCCGCAGGGCAATGCGGATGATCTGATTGCGACTGCTTTCACGCTGCGGCCGGAAATCCTGTCGCTTGAATTCCAGGTCGAGTCCGCGAAGAAGTTCCACGCCGCGGAACGAGACTTGTTTTTCCCCGACATTCAGGCGCTGGGCGCGGTCGGAGACACGCCGGTGCGGAATCCTGTTGTCTCCAGCTGGTATGGGGCAGTGGGAGTGAATGTTGAAATCCCTGTGTTCAATGGCTTCCTATACTCGGCAAGGGCTCGTGATGCGGCACTCAAAGCCCAAGCCGTGCAGGAGAGCTTGCGGGATCTTCGCGACCGGATCTCGCGTGACGTACGTACGAGCTGGCTCAACGCCACCACTGCCTACGATCGTTTGGCAGTCACACAGCAACTGTTGGAGCAAGCCAATCTCGCGCTCGATTTGGCGCAGTCACGCTACAAGTTGGGGCTGGGTTCAATCGTCGAATTAAGTCAGGCGCAGCTACAGCAAACGCAAGCTCAGATCACCAACGCGCAAGCTGGCTATGATTACCGGCTTGCCCTGGCAGTCCTGCAATATCAGACGACTGGGCTCTAAGCAGCACGGCAAGATGACAGCGCGCTACGTGTCCGGTATTCTTGCGGCCGCTCGATGAAGCAACTACTCCATCTCAAACGCCAGCCATTGCAAACCTCCTTCGCGCTCCACCTGCAGCACGACTGGTTCGTGCGGCTTGATCTGCTTCAAAGCCGCACGGAGCGAACTCAAGGAGTCGATCTCTGTCTGGTTCACACTGTGGATAACATCTCCAGTCTGCAGGCCGGTCACAGAACTCATGAAATTCGCTACTCGTCCCACTACGACCACGCCGGACGGGTTGCGCAAAGTGCCCAACACGGAACGTAACTCATCGTTCAAATCGAGCCCTAGTATCCCCAGCCGGGCGACTAGGTTCTCACGCGTATTGGCGAGATCCGGCAGCGCATCCATTGGGTGTTTCATCTCAAGCGCGGCGATGTAAAGTGTTTTTCGTTCTGTCCCGCGGAGAACCTCCAGCGTCAGCGACTGATCCAGCGGATGAAGATAGAGAGCGGCGGTGAACGCGGGCAACGTGCCGATGAGGCGGTCATCAGCTTTTACCACAATATCGCCGATCTTCAGGCCACCAGCCTCAGCCGGACCTCCCGGGATCACGTCGTCGATCACGACGCCCCAATTCTGCGCCAACCCCAGGCCTTTGGCTAGTTCCTCAGTAATCGTTTGAGCGCCCGCCTTGACCTCGATGCGATGCACATGCCCATACTTGCGCAGGCTCTCGTAGACGAATTGCACGATGCGCGCCGGGATGGCAAAGCCCAGCCCCTCGCTTCCACCCGTTTCGGAGAGAATGAAGGTGTTGATTCCTATAACGTAACCCTCGGAATCGACCAATGGGCCGCCGCTGTTGCCGGGGTTGATCGGAGCGTCGGTTTGAATGTAGACCATGGGACGGCCGGGATCCGCCTGTCTCGCAACCGAACTCACCACACCCATTGTCACCGAGTTCTCCAGTCCTTCAGGACTCCCCAGCGCAAACACTAATTCTCCTTGATGGACGCGCCTGCGGCTGCCCAGCGAGAGGGTGGGTAGGCCTGTCTGATCAATTTTGAGCAAAGCAAGATCAGTCTCCTTGTGCAGACCGACGAGCCGTGCCTCAACCACTCGCTGTTTGCCCACTGGCGCCAACCTCTCGGGAAACTCCACTGAAGGCATGGGGAGAGCAACGTGGATGCGCTGCGCCCCTTCCACCACATGGGCGTTGGTCATGATGTAGCCGTCCGCGTCCACGATCACTCCGGAACCGATCGCCTGCTCGCGGGTTATGAGCGCCGTTCGACCATGATTGTTCTCGTCCTGAGACCCATAGCCGGTGACCAGAATTTGAACCACGGCAGGAGAAATCCTGGCGGTGAGCTGCTCGATCGCCGAATTAAGTTGCTGCAGCACCGCTGGCGGTTCTGCCGGCCGGGTTCCGGTCGCCTGCGCTTTATCCAGGTTGGGTTTCGCCGTCTCACCACCGGCGAAAACCGCCGTTGGCCGTGCCATTGGTTGGCCGTCGGCGGGTACGGCGCAGCAAAGCGACGCAATAAGAGCAAATAGCGAAATGCGCAATCGATCTTTCGAACGGCAAGATGGGAAGAGCATAACGATACCCTCCTCAAACACACCTCTGTTAGGGTACGACCAGAATATGATCGCGCCGGAATGGAATAAAAGCGAGCTCTTGTACTTAGATTCGAAATAGCGTGGTTAGGGCGAAGTCTTTGGTGGCTAACGCGATTGGCCGACAGGCATCGAACCGTAAGGCTCGACCATCCAATGTAGTAAGGGAATTGGAGGATACGAAAATGGCGATAAAAGGGCTTCAACCAATCGCCAGTCTGTTCCTGGCCGCGATTCTTTCTCTGCCTGCGTTTGCAAGCAGCACAAGCGCCAATGCAGCGGTGCCAGGGTCCCTGAATTATGTCGAAGGCCAGGTGTCGATGGGCACGAAGACCCTCGACTCGAAGTCGATCGGATCTGCCGAATTGCAGACCGGGCAGTCGCTAACCACGAATAAAGGCAAAGCCGAAATTTTGCTGACCCCAGGCGTCTTCTTGCGCATCGGCAACAACAGTTCCATCCGAATGATTTCGCCGAGCCTCACCGATACGGAGGTCGCCGTTGACAAGGGACACGCGATGGTTGAAGTAGCCGAGATTCATCGGGAAAATGATATTCGCATCCGCGAAGACGGCGCCACAACCACCTTGTTGAAGACCGGCTTGTACGACTTCGACCTGAAGCAGAATCAATTACGCGTGTTTGATGGCAAGGCCTCGGTGGATGACGGCGGTAGGAGCGTCTCGGTCAAAGGTGGACGTGAGGTAAACATTGCTGCAAACAGTTCGCTTAAGAGACTCAAGTTCGACAGGAAGGCGTATGAAGAAGGCGATTTGTATCGCTGGAGCAGCCTGCGATCCGCCTATTTGGCCGAAGCCAACGTGGATGAGGCCAGCATGTATGCCGGGAATGAATGGGGTCCTTGGGGCTGGGCCTGGGACCCGTGGTTCGATGCCTACACCTTCCTCCCTGGAGATGGCATCTGGTATAGCCCGTTCGGCTGGGGGTTTTATTCACCCTGGTGGGTCTTTGACGCACCTTTCTTCGGGTATGGTTACGGCTACGGCGGCGGACGCTACTTCCATCACTTCGGCAACTACCGAGATTGGGAAGCACGTTCGCCTTATATCGCAAGTGGCAGCTACGCCCATGGCATCTACCGTGGGCCGGGCTCCGTGGGCCGTGGTTTTCACTCTGGACCTAGAATGGCCGGAGCTCGAAGCTTCGGTGGATTTGGACGCGGCGGATTCCATAGCGGAGGCGGTGGTTTCCACGGCGGCGGCGCTGGAGGATTCCACGGTGGGGGGGTTCACGGTGGTGGTGGAGGCCACCGCTAACCTCAAAGGCTTTGGACTTGCGGAGCGCTGCGGCAGCCGGCCAACAATAATTCGTCGCTGGCGAACCAAAACAGCGCTAGAATCATCCTATCGTAGTGGGGTGCGCACATGTCGCTTGTCCGGCCTCTCCGGAGAAGCATCTGCGGATTAGTTTCCTACCGCGCCGCAGTCATGTGCATGGCCGCTCTGAGCCTTTTGTTGGCGCGCAGCGTGCCGCCAAGTCTCCCAAGCACCTGCTTTGGCTCAGCCGTCCACTCTCTCGCCGGACACGAGCATAGGCAATGTTTTGATCATCAGAATTCCCAGTGGGGGACTTCTCCCAGTATTGCCCAGACGACTCCGCCACTGGTTGCATCGCCTTACTTGATCCCGACTGTTGCTCCTGTCGCCGAAATCTTGACCGATGGCTGGCATTACAATCGTCCACCTCCGATCAGCTAACCCTCCTGCTTCTCTCTTAACCGTTACATCCGGTTTGCGTTTCCGCCTGCACGCAGAAGTCATTTAGCCACAACGGACCGCAAGCCGCGACATTCCCTACAGAAATCAACATTTCTGGGGAATTACGCCATGGCCGAATGAAACGACAAGAACTGTCGAGAATTGCGCAGCGCCGCCGCACTGGAATGGAAAGACGTGCTTTATCCGGCAGAGAAGAAATCAGAAGGAAAGGAGAAAGCATTATGCCAGCCACATGGGGCAAAGACGAAACAGCCGTGGTTCGCACGTTACGGATCATTGAAACGGATTATGAACAGGAATCCAAGCGGAAACGATTGCAAAAGCGACAGGCTTTTGACCGCGCCTTTGCCGTGTTTGTAACCAGTGGGTACATTAGCATCGCCTTGGGCTTCGGCTGGGCGGTAATGCGTGTTTGGCAGATAGGCCAAGCGGCGAGGGGCAAATAATACGGGACTATATGACGGGAGATTGAAATGACGAGGTGGAAGCAAGAAATCCCGATGAACTGCTGACGATCGTTCAGTATCTCAAGAAGGTCTTGAAATGTGAGGAGAAGGTCCGTCGTGATTTTAGGGAGGCTGCGAGAACTAACAAGCCTTCCGGGGGAGATACGATGTTTATAACTCGATCTAGCACACAACCACTCCCACCCCGGCCCATGAACCGCCCATGGCTATTGTCTGATCGTGGAAAGTCGCGGATTGAGCCGAACTCGCGGCGCTTTGTTCTGGGAGTCGCGCTTGGAGTCGGTCTTGTGTCCTTTCTCGCCACCGAGTTCCTGCACTATTGGCTGGTGCCCGATCTTGGACGCCATCAGGAAAGACTTCTGGCGGAAGGCTTGTCGGCTTTGATCGTGAGCTGTTTGGTCGCAAAGCTGGCCAGCGTCACCCGCCAGCGACATCGGCTAACCGTCGCCAGGATGCAGGTAATTGCCGAGATGAATCATCACATCCGAAACGCTTTAGCCCCTATTTCCCTTTCGGTGGACGCGATTGAAAATCAGCAACTGATTCGTGCGATCTCCGAAGGAGTTGACCGCATTGACTGGGCTCTTCGAGAGATACTGCCCCGCGAAATGCCGCTGCGTGAAGAGCAGCAGAACGAACTCGGGTATTTTCGAAAACGAAGGAGCGGATAGCCATGAGCGACATCAGAGTTCTGTGTGTTGAGAATCATCCCGAGTACATGGGCGCGCTGAAATACATGCTGGAAACAGCAGGCTATGACGTCATGCCGGCGACGACTGGTGACCAAGCCGTGCGTCTGCTGACAACTCTGCCGATAGACGGCGTTCTCCTGGAATACGATCTGCCAGACGCTACTGGCATTGCGGTGCGGGCGGAGATGAAACGGATCAAGCCGGATGTCCCAGTCATGTTATTTACGGGTGTAGGCGGCCAGACACCGTTTCTGCTTCGCTTTCTTGATTCGTATCTTCGAAAACCAGAACGCTCACAAGAGATTTTCGAGGATCTTGACTCGTAGGTCCAGACATGGAGGAGTTAGGAAGGCCGTGAAAAAATCAAAGGTTCAGCCATGCCAATGGAAGCTCGGGTTCAGCAAGATGAAAAACACTTTGCTGGCTGGCTGGTTGGCTGGGTTCCTGACGCTGAGTACGGGATTATTCGCACAGAATGCGATCCCCGCGGGAACCATATTGCCACTGCAACTGAACACTTCGCTGAACTCACGAAAAAGCAAGCCCGGGCAGGTTGTAACTGCACGCCTCATGCAGGATGTTCCGCTACCCTCAGGTACGAGAATTCGTGCCGGCTCCAAAGCGATCGGCCGTGTACTCGACGTAGTCGAGGCAAGTAACGGAAGTGGGGCAAAACTCTCTCTGCAGTTCGATACACTCGAAGTTTCGAAGCGAAGGATACCCATGACCACGGACCTGAGGGCGTTGGCATCCATGATGGAGGTGGAAGACGCACAGATTCCAAAGACCGGCCCCGACCGCGGGACTCCAGAGAATTGGTGGACTACGGTGCAGATTGGCGGCGATGTTGTCTACCGGGGTGGTGGGCCCGTGGCCAACGGATTACAAGTGGTCGGCGCGCCAACCGCCAATGGCGTGTTGGTACGGGTTGCATCCAGACGCGGCACCAAGTGCGGTGGCGACTTCGGCGGCAATAACCGTCCACAAGCGCTATGGCTGTTCTCTTCCGACGCATGCGGAACCTATGGCTTCGCTGATTTGAAGATTGCGCATGCTGGCCGGAGTGACCCAGTTGGGCGGATTACTCTTGTTTCACAGAAGCGCAATTTTGACGTACGGAGCGGCAGCGGCCTCCTTTTGCGTGTGAAATGAGTCTATCCGGCGCTTAGGGGCCACCTAGGCATCTCCTACTTCACTGGTTTCGGAGCAGACTTCGAGTCGAAATAGGTAACGTTATTCGCCGCAATCACGCCCCCTCCATGCTTGCGCGGTAGCGGACGGGTGCCCGCCGCATGATTCCCTGGCTTGGCTTGTGAGGTACGCTCGCCCAAGCGCGGGTCTAAATAAGTGACGGTGTCGGGCGCGATCAAATCGTCACTGTGCCGACGCGAAATCGTGGATCGAATGCTGGCACGCGATGCATTTGTTATCACATTTGCTGCCTTCTTCACCTGTTCGACTCGGGATCCGTCCAGTTGGTGCTTAGAATTCGCTTCGGATTTTGCCGCCGGAGGTCGTATCGGTAGAGCGGGAGCTTGTACGGGATCTCTTTCGGCCCCTTTCTGAAGATCCCTGGCGCCCAGCAAGTTCAGACCGGTTGCCGCGGTCTGTTCTGGCGTTCTCGCGGAACCTTCAGCCGAAGCTTCACCAGTTCGGCGCAGGCCGAACCCGAGAACCATGGCCAGCATCACCACAATGGCAGAAGCGCCGGCCACGCGCCAGAGCCATTCTGCCGGCCGGCCGCGGCGTTGCGTCGCGGGCGTTGGCCGCGCCACTGCCGACGCGACAATCGGCGCCTCCTCCACCGCAAAGTAGGCTGACGGTACCGCCGGTGGCGGCGATGAGGACTCCGGCGACAGCATGCTGGGCACGTTTACTTTTGTATCGGAGCCGGAATCAAGTTTGGAAGCAGGCTGAGTCTCCAGAATTGGGGAAACGATACCAGTCGCCCGTTTGGGAACTTCCGCTAGCGGTTCAACACGCTTGATGTTCGTCTTGGGGTTGATGCTGATGGCCGGTGTGGCAGAGTGTACTGGTCGTTCATGTTCCGGCGGCTCGGGTGGCCGGCGAATGAATTCCCCCATGGGGGCTTTCAAGTAATGTACAAATTCAAGCGATGCCGAACGCTCGCCACCGTGCGCCTCGACCTTCGCCTGCAACCGATCGCCGGGGCCCGTATCGACCCGCAACTCCAGATCGGCAATATTGTCGGGAACATTTTCGGGAGAAACGATTTCGACAGCGTAGCCGCGGGCAAGCAGATCGAGCGCCAGTTCTTGCGAACACTGATGAGAACGCGTAATGATTCTGGCCAGTGCCATAACTCGTGTCGCCTCGGCGTCTATCCGGCCGCACGGTTTCCAGCCCCAGTTAGCGGTATTGCTCCAGCACCTGAACGGCTCGGTTCAAGGCAGCGGCCAACGCCGCGATTTGCTGCTCGGTCCCGCGAAGATCCCCACGATCAATCGCCTCGCTCACCCCAGGAATCACCACGGCTGCGTACCCCGTGTATTGCCCTGGGGCGTAAACCGCATGGTGAAACCACGGACGGTTGGGCAGTCCCTCCGGAATCAGCAGCGCCCGCTCTGCTTCCCGGAGCTTAGCATTCATCCGACCCGGCATTGCAGGGATTTTCCTCTGCTTCTGCTGCATTTTTGCGCCCACTTCTTGCAGCCGGCGTGCGCCTTCCAGAGCTGCCGAGAAGTCGGGAGCCTTATCTGCAAAGCGCTCTTTGCACTTGTTCTTGGCGGAGTCGATGTAGACCAGTATCTCCTTCCCGTAATCTTCGTAGTCATAAGGAAGCACGTCGGCGCTCGACATGCGCAGCAATTCCAACCCATAAACGCGCGCCATCTGCTGTTCATACAGGAAGTCAGGATCTCCGAACTTCTTGAACCAGTTGAAGTTATCGAACGCTGAGTGATACACGCCGTAATCGCCAGTCGAACTGATATCGGTGGAAGGGACGCCCAGATGTTGCAGGAATACGGTGTAGTCGGAACCGCTGCCCAGATCGCCCACCGGCACGTCATTCTGCATCGCCGCCGGCAGCGGGCGGGAGCTGCTGGTCTCCTGCGAGCGGTTCTCGGGAGTCGACTGGCTCGCTTTTTTCCACCTATCGTACACGGTACCCCCCTCCGGAGAAGGAACAGATTTTGCAATCTCGCGGATAAATTCTTTCAGACTGGGCACCCCGGAAGCTCCGAACTTCTTGCCCGCTACCGCGACGTCCATATTGAAATAAGCAGCGGCGTTCCCCAGTTCCCGCGCGTGATCTTCGCCCCACTCGGTCGAACCAATCAATCCTTCTTCCTCAGCATCCCAGCTCCCGGTCACAACCGTGCGTTTCGGCTTCCAGCCCGACTTCAGCAGCTCACCCAAACCGTGCACCGTTTCCAGCATCGCCGCCGTGCCGCTGTTCGGATCTACCGCTCCATACACCCAGGCATCGCGGTGATTGCCCGCGACCACCCACTCATCGGGCGAAGATGTTCCCCGAACTTTACCGATCACATCCCAAATGGTGCGGAACTGGTAGTCCTGCTTAAGGTGCATCTTCACTTTCGCCGGGCCCGGTCCAACGTGATAAGTAAACGGCAGCGCCCCCTGCCACTCGCGCGGCGAAGGCGGTCCGCCGAGGTGCTCAAGTATCGGAGAAGCATCGGCGTAGGAAAGCGGAGTCACGGGGATCCTCGGCAACTGCTCGGATGCGGCAGGAGAAACGCGCTTCGAATCCGGCAGATCAGGAGTGGACGCCACTCCCGGCGTGGTCGGGTCCCCCGGAAACTGGAACATGAATCCGATCGATCCGCGCTGCACGCCGCTCGCCGGACGCCACGGCCCTTTCGGGTAAGCGTCCCCGCGATAGTAGCCATCGTCTTTCGGATCGGAATAAATGATGACTCCGGCCGCGCCGCGCTCCTGCGCCACAAACGCTTTTACGCCACGGAAATTCTCACCGTAGCGAACAATCACGATCTTGCCGCGCACATCGACGTTCATCTCCTTCAGCTTGTCAAAGTCCGCGGGCGACCCGTAGTTCGCATAAACAACTTCCGCTTCGGCGTCGCCCGAGGGCGACATGCCGTTGTAGGCGTTCACGATGCGCGGGTCATCCTGAAATGGATCGCCGTCGACACGCTCGGGCCGTGGCCCATGCATTTCCACCCCCTCGGGCGCGGTCATGTCGACACGAATTTCCGCCGGATAGTTCAGCCATACCTTGTATTCGACAATCTCGGTGTCCAGTCCGGCCTCGCGGAACCTCTGCGCCACGTACTCGGCCGTCGCTTTGTCCTCCGGAGATCCCGCGATGTGCGGCGCTTGGGTCAGAATGCGCAGATGCTCTTCCGCCAGCTTGGGATCGGGCACTGCCATGAACCTCTTTTCGACTTCCCGCTCGCCGGCCACATCACGGAATCCGCTGATCGACCAGTTGTCCGGCTGCTCTTTCTCCTTATCAGCCTTATCAAACGCGAGCAGGGTCGAACCCAGCAGCGCGAAGAACAAAACAGCAACCGAAAGTGGTCTCATGAAGCTCCTTGTCGAAAACATAATTTCAGAGTTTTCCCAACGCCGTGAAAACTTCCTCCACTGGCGCAACTTGGTCGTCGGCGTAGGTCCTGCGGAAGGCGATGTTCCCGCCGCGATCCACGATCACCACCGCCCGATCGCTCGAGCCCGCATCCTTACCGGATTTCCGCAAAACCCCGTAGCGCTCCGACACTTCCCCGTGTGGCCAGAAATCGCTGCACAACGGAAAGTCGAAAGGGCCGATCGCGCGTTCCCAGGCTGCGGTGTTCATAATGGAATCCACTGTAATGGCGACGATTTCCGCGTTGTTTTCGAGCACTCGCCCGCGTTGTACCTGGTAGCTCACGAGCTGGGCCGCGCTCGCGTCCTGCCAGTTGAACGGATAGAAGGCCAGCACCACAATTTTCTGCCCGCGACATGCGCTCAGACGCCATGGTTGCCTG
>Ga0187817_10000089_pt1 | contig 29200 bp, 21 predicted proteins | sample NC_wetland_sal_i_17_FD_132431 | JGI IMG/M metagenome (GOLD analysis project Ga0187817, IMG submission 132431) | Wetland sediment microbial communities from Neuse River Estuary, North Carolina, USA - SO4_2 | ecosystem: Environmental > Aquatic > Freshwater > Wetlands > Sediment | place: USA... | reverse complement strand
CATCGGCGCTGTAGCGGCTCCCGGCAAAATGGCGGAAGCGAAGGACGAAATCAGCGCGGTTTTGCGCCGCACTCGGCACGTTCCCTATTCGGCTCCGGAAAATTTCGGCCTGTCTTCCGCCGAGGAAATTGCCAGCCAGTTCAAACAGATCACAGGGTCGGTTGCCATGCTGACAGCGGTCGTCAGCTCGATTGGGCTGCTCGTGGGCGGGGTCGGCGTGATGAACATCATGCTGATGTCGGTCACGCAGCGCACGCGTGAAATTGGCGTGCGCAAAGCGATTGGCGCCCGTCGCCGCGACGTCATCTGGCAGTTCCTGACGGAAGCGGTGGTGCTCACCGGCGCGGGCGGTGTGATCGGAGTGTTGCTCGGAATCGCCATCAGCGTGCTCATCCATGTGTTCTTGCCGAGAGTGCCTTCGTCTGTGCCGCTCTGGGCGGTACTTTTGGCGGTTCTTGTTTCCATGTCCGTAGGTCTCTTCTTCGGCATCTATCCTGCAGTGAAGGCCGCGCGGCTGGACCCGGTGGACGCCCTACGCTATGAATAGGGGACGAGGTTGTGGGTAACAGGTGGTAGGCGGCAGGTTTCAGAGCCTTTTTTGGCGAAGTTTCTGCATAAGGCTGGCGAGCATGCGGCCAATTTCCGCGCAACCTTCCAACGCGGGAATAATATCACCGTCTTTGACGTATTGAAGCCTCCCGGCGATTAGTAGATGAATTTCCAGTTCTTTTAGGGATCCGTTCGCGATGGAAAGGTGCTGGATATATTCACCGAGATTTCTTCTCCCGTGTCCCTCAGCAATATTTGCCGGAATTGAAACAGCAGCCTTCCGAATTTGACTCGTCAGTCCATAAATCTCTGACTGCGGAATCTGCTTTGTGAGTTGATAGCAAACAACCACGAGATCCATCGCCCGAGTCCAAACAACAAGGTCGCGGTAGCTAGTGACCTTTGTTCTCTCAATCTGAGGCGTGATATTGGATGGCGCTGACATTAAACGTGTCTACACGTATCCATGTATCACGAGGCCATTAAATGCGCAAATCCCAATCTGGGCAGAAACTTCGGTTTTTCTTGAACCTGCCACCTACCACCTGCCACCTGCTACCTTTCTTGCCGGACCGGCCGCTTCGCGGTAATCTGTTCTCATCATGGATGAACAAGAGTTTCAGAGAAGGGCCGATGCGGCTTTTGAATCGCTGCGCCGGCGGCTTCAAGAAGTCGGCGACGAGCGCGGCTTCGAAGTCGAGGGCGGCAGCGGAAAACTCGAAGTTCTTTTCGAAGACGAGGATGAAACACGGTTCGTGATCAGCCCAAATACGCCCGTGCGACAAATTTGGATTTCCGCGCTGACCACTAGTTTCAAACTGTCGTGGTCCGACGCGACGGGAACTTTCGTTCTGGACAAAACGGGGGAGACGCTGACTCAACTCATGGGGCGCATTCTCACCGAACAACTCGGCAGTCCGGTGACCGTCTAAATCTATATGAATTTGCCACTTAAAAACGTTTTACGATTTTCCGCCCCGCGGGGGAACGCGCCAGCCAAAGATCGCGACAAGCGCGCGTCCCGCCTGTTGGCGAGCATCGCCTTCTTAGTGCTGGCGGTCGTGGCCGTCCACGCAAACGCGCAGGACTCCGCCTATCCGCCGGCGGCAAGCGTGCTTCAGCCGAAGGCCTACGTCTCGCTGCAGCCCGTGCCAACTGGCCGCTCCTTTGAAATCGCCGTGGTTGCGAAAATTTCTCCGGGCTTTCACATCAACGCACACGTACCTTCTGAGGATTATCTGATCCCCACAAAAATCACGGCGGATCTCCCTCCGGGAGTGTTGCTCGTGGAAGCGACGTATCCACGCGGCGTGATGCGCGCGTTCCGATTTTCGAAGACGCCCTTGCGCGTTTACGAAGGCTCGTTCACGGTGCGAATGAAACTGCGTGCGACGAGCGCCGCGCCCCTCGGCCCTCAAAAAATCGGCCTCACCGTGGGCTACCAGGCCTGCAATCAGGACGCTTGCCTGCCGCCGACAAAAATTCCGGTGACCGCGGACCTGGAAATCGCCGCCGTGGACACGCCCGCTCATCCCGTCCACGCGGAAATTTTTTCCGCGACTCCGGCTGAGAAGTAGCCTTTCCAAAATTCATGTTTAGGAAATTTTTGAAACAGATTTAGCGCGCGCCGAGCGCTTCGACGGCACGGCGCAGGCGGCTGACTACGCGTTCCCGCCCGAGCACCAGCATCGTTTCAAACAGCGGAGGCGCCACGGCCTGCCCCACAATCGCGACGCGCGTGGCATTGATCAAGAGGCCCGCCTTCACGCCTTCGGCCGCGGCCAGCTCACGCAGAGCGTGGTCGCACGCGTCGTGATTCCAGTCGGGGAGAGCCGCGAGAACGTCCGCCAGTTTCGCGAGCATCCCGCCCAGGCGTTCGTCCTTCCAGAATTTCTCGCGGGCCTGCGGATCAAACTCGAATGAATCGCTGAAGAACGCCCGGGCCCAAGTCGAAAAATCCGGCAGCAGGCGTGTGCGCGGACGCAGCAAATCCACCGTCTTGGAAAACCACTCGCGCTTTTCTCCCGCCCATTCCGGCTGCCACAGCTTCGAGCGCTCCAGTTCCCCCTGCACGGCGGGAAGCAGTTCGTCGATCGGAAGTTTCTGCAAATATTGTGTGTTGAACCATTCGAGTTTTGGCCGGTCGAAGACGGCGTTGGTGCGGCTCACGCCCTCGAGCGAAAACCGTTCAATGATTTCCGGCGTGCGCATGAATTCTTCATTTCCGGCGGACCATCCGAGCAATGCCAGAAAATTCTGAAACGCTTCGGACAGGAAACCTTCGTCGCGATACGAGCCCACGCTGGTCGCGCCGTGGCGCTTGGAGAGCCGGGTGCGATCCGGCCCCAGAATCAGCGGCACGTGCGCAAAGATGGGCGGCGTGGCCCCGAGCGCGCGATACAGGAGCGCCTGCTTCGGTGTATTGGAGATGTGATCGGAGCCGCGAATCACGTGCGTAATCCGCATGTCGATGTCGTCCACAACGGCGCTCAGTTGATACGTTGGCCCGCCGTGCGCTTGGCCGTCCTTGGGCGAGCGCAGGAGAACGAAATCTTCGATCTCATCGTTGGACACTTCGCGCGGGCCGAAAACGGCGTCCTCGAATCGCGTGACCGCGCCGAGCGGAACGCGGAATCGGATCGCCGCATTTTCCGCGCTGAGTCCGGGCTTGCCTTCGCGGCATACGCAGCGAGTGACGCGGCGCGGGCCCTGCTCTTTTTTCGCGTCCTCGGTCTCCTCGACGGCGTCGCCTCCCGCGTATTTCTCCGGCGGGCAATCGCAAAAATAGGCCGCGCCCGAAGCGGCCAGCTTCAGAGCAGCCTGGCGATGCAAATCCAGCCGCTGCGACTGGAAATACGGCCCTTCGTCCCAATCGACGCCGAGCCATCGCAGGCCGTCCAGAATGCCCTCAACCAGCTCCGGACGATTGCGTTCGACGTCCGTATCCTCGATTCGCAGTATCATCGTGCCGCCCCGGCCGCGCGCAAAAAACCAATTGAAAAGCGCGGTGCGCGCGCCTCCCACGTGCAGATAGCCCGTGGGCGAAGGCGCGAACCGTACGCGAATTTCGCCAGCCGGTTTTCCCGATGAGCTAGAAGTAGTAGTCATGCTCCTTGTCAGTCTATCCCGCCAGTGAAAAACGCTTCATCTTATCCGAACCGGCTCAGGAACGCGAGTCGTCGGTGCGAGCGATCCACGAGGTTTCAAAAAATGGAATTGGTCAATTCAGAGTTAACGAATTGGGTGTCTCGTCTCACAAGTGCCTTGTTTCCTGTCTGGTACCCCCGTACCCTTGACCGTCCAGAAAGGGGTCCCTTATAGTCGCTAGAGGACGAAAATTTGTCGCGAGAGGTGTGGTGTATCTGTCGTCGGTAAATGTATCCTGATCGGATGATAGGCCGCGTAGATCTCCTAACAAGGCTTTGATCATTTCATCAGACGGCGCCTTCTACTCCACTCCAATCGATTGGAAAGTGCGGATTGCGGCCTTGTCGGCGCATTTGATTTGATGACCTCGGAAACCATTATTGCGATCACACTGCTGACGGCGTCGACATTGACGTCCGGCTTCTTCGCCTACATGCACAGCTTGCGGCGCCAGACCTATCTTATGTTCTGGAGCGCCGGTTGGTGCATGCTTGCGCTGCACTACCTCAGCCCGACCCTCGAGCCCTGGATGGCCATCGCACCGTGGCAGGCGGCGGTCAACGAATGGCTGCTGGCCGCGGCGGCGCTGCTGTTTTTCAGCACGGCCCAGGTGTACACGAATACGGAGCCGTGGGTGCGTCCGCAGATCGCCGCGGGCGGAGTGTTTGCATTGTGGTCGGCAGCTTACTATTTGCAGGTGTTCAAAATCTCGCCGCAGTTCGGCGTCGCTCTGGTGCTTGCGGTTATCGCCTGGGTCTTCTACCAGGAAAGCCAGCGCCACGAAACCTTTGCGGATTTGCTGCTGGCCGGTTCGTTCCTCAGTTGGAGCGCGATCCTGATCGGCGAGCTGCTGCTGAGCCCACGCATTGCCAGTTCGTTGCGCGCACTCGAGCTTCTGCCGCAGCTGTTTGCGGCGGCCCTGATGGTGATGGGCCTCTACGAAGAGGAAAAGCGCCGCGTCGAACAGAACATGCTGGCGCTTTCCAATGTGAACCTGGAAACCTCCAGTTTCGTCGGCCCGGAAATTCAACAGATGCTGTCGCATGCCTTGGAGCGCGTGTTGAGCGTCGTGCGCATGCCGGCCGGCGCGCTTTTTCTTCATCACGGACACGCGCAGGGACCGACCTCCGTCGTCGCCGTCGGACTGGCGGAAAATTTTTGCGCGATCGCGCAGGAAGAGGGCCTCGACGATCATCTCGTGGACATGGTTTCGCGCCTGGGCGGGCTGGTCGTTTTGCGCGATCTCGGGCGTGACGCCTCTTGGACAGCTCTCGAAGGCGAAGAAGGCTTCCGTCGTTTCCGGCAACTGGCCACGAGCCAGAGTTTGCGCACCGTCGTTGGCATCAGCTTGCAGGCCAAGGAACAAGCATTCGGCGTATTGTTCCTCGGCACCCCTGATCCGCGCCGATTTACGGCGGCCGAGCTTCGCCTGTTGCTCGCGCTCGGGCACCAGATCGGAATGGCTGTTGAAAATAGTTATCTCGTTCAGCAAAGCTCGCGCCGCACGCAAGAGCTTCACATGCTCAACGAAATCGGCCGCGCGCTGAGCTCCACTCTGGACCCGGACACGCTTTTCGAGACGATTCTGAACGAAATCAAGCGCCTGTTCGACGTGAACCATTTCTGCGTCGCGCTCCACGATACGGCGCGCAATGAAATTAAATTTGAAGTCGAGGTGAGCGACGGCGAAGTTCTGCCCAAACGATCCCGGCCGTTTGGCGGCAACGATGTGATCGAATACCTGATGCGCACGCGCCAGCCCATTCTGATCCGGGAAAATTACGACGAAGAAATGCGCAAGCTCGGCCTGGAACCGCAGGCTTCGCATAAGGGAAGTTTTTGCGGCGTGCCGCTGCTGCTGTACGAGCGGCCTATTGGAGCCATGGTGCTTCAGAGTCCGCAGGAACGCGCCCTCGATCACGGCCATCTGGAAATGATGCGTGTGCTCGCGAGTGAAGCCGTCATCGCTCTCGAAAACGCGCGCCTGTTTCGCGAAGAGCGCGCGAAATCGCGCCGCCTCGCTTTGTTCAACAACATCTCCCGCAACATCATCACCACGCTCAATCCGGATGAAATGCTCGCCAAAATCGCGGAAGAGCTGGAACAGGTGCTCGACTACTCTCACATTGGAATCGGGCTGCTCGATTATTCAGCCAAGGAAATCGTGATCCAAGCCGAAGCGGGGCAGCGCAAAGGCGCGCTGGGCCGCCGGCTGGGCCTGGACGGCAACGTGATCGGGCGCGTGGCGCGCACCGGGCAAATGGCGGTCGTCACCTACGACGCGCAACAGTCCACTGGCGAGCCCGTGCTCACGGGTTCCGATTCTGCAATCGCTTTGCCGATCGTGTACGCCGACCAGTTGCACGGCGTATTGTACGTAGAGACGGAAAAAACCTCCGACTTCCCGCAGGAGGAAGTTCTGTTCCTCGGTACACTGGCCGACCTGATTTCCGGCGCGCTGCACAACGCCATCACATTCCAGAAAGCGCAGGAACAGGCCATTACCGACGGCATGACCGGTTTGAAGACCCACCGCTTCTTCATGGAGGCGCTCTCGGCGGAATGGAAGCGCTCCACGCGCGCGGGCCGCTCCTTCTCGCTCGTGCTGATGGATTTGGACCGCTTCAAATTCGTCAACGATTTTTACGGACATTTGGACGGCGACCTGGTTCTGCAGCGCGTTTCGCACATTCTGGAATTGAATTGCCGCCGTTCGGACGTGGTGGCGCGGTACGGCGGCGACGAGTTCGTCATCCTGATGCCCGAAACGGACTCGACACAAAGCCACCAGTTGGCCGCAAAACTGCGCTCGTGGATTTGCTCCGATCCCGTCCTGCGCGAAAAGAACGTGACCTCCAGTTTTGGGGTCGCGACCTTTCCGTTGAACGGATCGACTCCCCAGGAATTGATTCAGGTCGCTGACGCCTCGATGTATCTTTCCAAGCATCAGGGCGGCAACGCTGTTTCCACGGCGGATCAGTATAATTCGGACGAATCCAGGCAGTGGAAGCGCGACGTACTCGACGCCTACCTCGGCGTCACGCTCAAGCGCCTGTTCAGCACCGGCCCCGACGCGTTTGTGGAAATCTACAGCCGCATCGAGCAGTTCGCGAGATCGCTCTCCGAAACGGAATCTTCCGCGAAACGCCGGGGTGCAATCCAGGGAGCCGAATCCTCGAGCGGATCCTCGTTCGAGCCGCTGCCTCCCATCGTCATGGATACGCTCACATCGCTGGCGCTCGCCGTCGACGCCAAGGATCAATTCACTCAGGGCCATTCTCAAAAGGTTTCCAGCTACGCCGTTTTGATCGCGGAAGCCATCGGCCTGCCAGGCCCCGAAATCGAGGAAGTGCGGCTGGGCGCCATGCTGCATGACGTTGGAAAAGTCGGAATCATGGAGTCGATCTTGAATAAGAACGGCCCGCTCAATCCCGACGAGTGGGAAGCGATGAAGCGCCATGTGGAATACGGCTCCAAACTGCTGGAACCGCTGCGGGGCACTGAAAACATCCGCAAAATGGTAGCCCACCACCATGAGTTTTTCGACGGCTCTGGCTATCCCGATGGGCTTTCCGGCAACCAGATTCCGTTGGGCGCGCGCATTATCGCGATTGCCGACGCCTACGACACCATCACCTCCGAGCGCACGTACAAGAAAGCGCGCACGCCGGAGGAAGCCTTCCAGGAACTGGACCGCTGCGGCAACGCTCAGTTTGACCCCGAGCTCATGCGGGCATTCATTTCCCGCCTGCGGGAATTGCCCAACCCCCTGATCCTGAATCCCGCCCTCGCGGGTGAGCCGGAAGTATTCCACTAGGTTCCGCTCGATAGGCTCATGTCGTGAGCTCGCCTGGCGCGCGAAACATCAGCCTGTTTCTTCTTGCTTCTGTTATCCAACAAAAATAACGGTGCAAAAGGCTGACACTTGTCTGATCCTCGCCGCCTCCGGTGAGCCAGCGGCCACGCCACGCTTGTTTCCCCGCCTTCGATTGCGTAAAATCGCGCTTCTTCTTGCCAGGTGCCAACAAGCCACACGGAGACTGAATGTCCAGACGCATCGCAGCAAAGATTACCGGTGTGAGCGGGTATGTCCCTCCTAAGGTCATGACCAATGCCGATTTGGAGAAGCTGGTGGAAACCGATGATGCCTGGATCCGAGAGCGCACTGGCATTCGCGAACGCCACGTCGCCGGCAAGGGGGTCGGCGCCTCGGATTTAGCCACGGCTGCCGCCAAGCAACTCCTCGCATCCAAGAGCGTCCCTGCTTCGGAGATTGACCTGATCGTGGTTGCCAGCGTCACGCCGGATATGATGTTTCCAGCAACCGCTTGCCTGGTTCAAAACAATCTGGGCGCGACGCACGCCTGGGGATTCGATCTTTCGGCGGCCTGCTCCGGGTTTCTCTATGCCCTGACGGTCGGGGCGCAATTTGTAGGCGCCGGAACCCAGAAAAAGGCGCTGGTCATTGGAAGCGACGTGATGACTTCAATTCTGGATTATGGAGATCGCACCACCTGCGTGCTGTTTGGGGATGGTGCGGGTGCCGTCCTGCTGGAACACACGGACCGCGACGACGAGGGCATTCTCGACTTCGTGCATGATGTCGACGGCTCCGGGGGAAAATATCTCTTTATGCCCGGAGGCGGTTCGCTGCATCCGGCCTCGCACGAAACCGTGGATCAGAAGATGCACTACGTCCATCAGGAGGGCGCTCAGGTCTTCAAATACGCCGTGCGCCGGATGGCCGAGCTCGCCTGCGAAATGCTAGAACGCAATGGATATACGAGCAAAGACCTGGCGCTGGTCGTACCCCACCAGGCCAACTTGCGGATCATCCGAGCGATGCAGGAGCGGCTCGGCGTGGACGACGCGAGGATCATGGTGAATATAGATCGCTACGGAAATACGACTGCAGGCACCATCCCCCTCGGGTTATGCGATGCAGTGGCCCAGGGGCGGGTGAAAAAAGGGGATCTCGTGCTTCTCGTCGCCGTGGGCGCGGGGTATACAGCGGGCGGGATTCTGATTCGCTGGGCCTACTAGCTGGATTCTGCGACAACCAATTGCAAATATAGGGGTTATAGGCTACACGCCGCGTACTTGCGCCGCGCATGCCATGTTGCGTTCTAGATGCTGGTCCATCAGAACCGCGACGTAGCGAGAGCAGGTAGCCATTTCAGAGTCCGCCCAGCTGGCCATCGCGGGGATGATTTTCCCAATCGCCTCTACCGCGGCATAATACGCTCGGATGGTCCTGAACTTTCCGTTCGGTCCGCGCAAATCAGGGGATAAATCATTTAGAATTATAATGTTATGAAAGTCCTGAGCGCGAATTGCGGTGTGGGTAATTCCGGCGGCCACGCGGATTCGATCTGAAATTGCCTGCGCGGCAACTCCGGAAATAGTCGCTCGCCAGTAGTACAGCCCGAACTGGGCGAATGCGACCACGGAAACCACGCAAATGAGAACTGCGATCATCCAGCAACTCCCTCAGGGTTACAGTCTCTCTTATCTCACCGCTTAGGGCAATGGCCGCCTCGTACTAACCCTTTATCCCTCAAGTACTAGGGTTGGCCGCGGCCTGCGTCGCCTGGCCGGGTAAAATAGCCTCAGGCCGAAGCCCCTGATACGGCGCGCCAGAAACAGGGGAAGAATTCCGTACAGGCAATGGCTGAAAGCCCTAAGACGACAACAGCCCACATACCAACTCTCCCTCGGCTTACAAGTTTGGGGATCGGAAATAAAAGGGACAATGGACCTGACGTACTAGAGGCTTTTAGTGAAAATTAAGTTCTTATCCTGGAATAAGCTAGCCGCCAGACGGATCATTCCGGATCATCGCTGTGGGATTGGGTAGACCTGCTTGGAATTTGACGAGTCGCAATCATAATCACGAATTTCGATTCTCCATTGCGGTTCCCCCAATTGCGGAAAAAACCTCTGTTTCCATGCGTATCCTTGATCACGCATTCTGAGACTCGAGGTTATGGAACCGCAGGACTGATCAAGCTGATGCGCGACTTGATCCACGGGTCCGTTTCCTCCGGGATCGCGTCCGCCCCGGACCAGGATTACCTTCCCGCTCGCCGGATGCCCGGCTGCAAGCCATCCCGCGGACGAGAATACTCGAGGGTGCTTGACGGAATCGGGAAGCGATCCCTCAAATTTCCACGGCCCATTCTGGCTGGGCACGCGGAGAATGTAAGTGAGGTAAAGCAAAAACGAAGGATGGTCGGCGATCACTGTTGCTCCGCCTCGAATTTTTCCGGCGGCGTCCCCCGCGACCTCCTGCCACGGTTCGATAAATCGCGGCGCGGAATAAAAGCGCCGCGAATAAATCCCGTACCAACCGGCACCCCCGATCACCAGGAGCGCGCCGGCCAAGGCGAAAGTCGCCCAGCGGGGCTTTTCCGCATCAATCGCGACCCCCATCGGCAACAGGACCCAGGGCGAGATCAGGAGCAGATACTTCGTCCTGAGAATTCCGATCAAAGCCATCACCAGAAGCAGGAATGCGCTGTAAAACAAAAACCGGCGCGCGGAACGCGGAAGCCGCCACGCTGCCAACGCCAAGCAAAGCAGGATTGCAAGTCCGGCGGGAACGCTCAACCACCAATACCATGGAGCAACCGATTCGCTGACGAAAAGCGAGAATACGTTAAACCCCGCGTTGGCCAGAATTGGAATGGCGCCCTGATGCAAATTCATCCCTCCGGAAAGCTCGCTGCGGAATGCCAAAAAGAGAGGAAGGAAGGAAAGGAACAGCAGCGCGGCGGTTCCTAGAATTACTTTGGGAGTTGCCGCAGGCTCCTTGCATCGCGAACGGAGGATCTGATCGATCCCGAGGCACGCGAGAATGGCCCACCCCAAATAATTCGTCCAGATTAATGCAGCACAGAAGAGGAAGAGCACGGCCCAGCGGCCAAACCTTTGGTCCTCCATATATTTCAAATAGAAAAGCGTCAAGCCGGCGACCAGGAAAAACGAGAACGAATACCATGCTGCCAGACGGCCGAAATGAAAACCGAATGGCCACAGAACCCCCAGCCAGACGGTGGCAGTGCCCACGGAAGATCCCAGGAGATGGCGGCTGGCGCGGCCCAGGAGAAAAAGGCCCGCGAGGAAAAAAAGGATGGACGGAATCCTCAGATAGTCGAAGTTTCCTCCGGTCCAACGCAGCCAGAAATGGAGAATGACGTCGTAGAGCGGGGGATGTTCGTGCTGGCCGGCGCCCGAGAAGAACAGGGTGAGCGTCGTTCGCAACGGATTCGCCGCCGCGCCGATGATCTTGGACTCGTCGTCAATGAACGTCACGGAGTTGTTGGTGGTAACCAGGCCGACTCCCAGCAGGAGCAGTGGAATGACCTGCTGCGTGATTTCGCTTGGTTGGCGCGGGCGGATGGGCATGATTAGTTCTGACTGGGGCGCAATGGGAAACCCGCCCATGCGTTTAGAAGACCCAGCGTCTCGCGTACCACGTCGAGCGCGTCCCTGGTGTGGCGCCACCAATGCGCGCCGTCATAGGTGTCATCGCTCGCGTATCGCACAATCATATTCGGTTCGGAACCCACCAGCTTGCGCCAGATGGTGCGCACACGTCGCGTATGGGCTTTTGAAGTGATGATAATCACGGAATGAAAATCCCAGTTGTGGAGATCCTCCGCAATTTGGCGGACCTCAGCTTCCGTGTTGATGTCCGGGCGCTCCAGGATGCGAATGGCATCCGGAGGAACTCCCTGCGCGATCAATACTTTCTCGTTATAAAAATCCTCGCCTAAATAGGAAATGTTCATGGCCTTCAATTCGTTCACGGGAGAAACTGGAGGAGAGATCCAGACCTGCTCCGCGTAACCCGTCTTGTAGACTCGGGCGGCTTCGACGGCGCGTTCCGGAAGGCGTCCGCTCAGGACCACGATCACATCCGAGTGAGCCAAGGGATCTTCGACGACGAGCCATCTCCCGACGGTGAAAAACAACGCCGCTGCCGCGCCCACAAGCACGATGAAAATCCCCCCGAGGATCAGCCAGCGGCGCTTGCGCGATCTCGATTCAATCAATATTCCGCCTCATCCCGGGCCGCGCCGGGGAACGAATCGCGCGAAACTCAAGCACCTCGGCTTGCCCTTTCCTCGGGTTCGTGGAGCGCCGTGGTAAAAAATAAATTGTAGTGTCGCTTGGTACTGTCCTCGCAGCGAAAAGACCGCAGCAGAAGAAATGGAAGAACAATCATTTCAAATAGTCCGCATCGATGCGAACGGCGAACGTCCAGGCTTTTGCAGAAAGGACAGCATCGCACCAAAAAAATCGATCTTGCCACATGGCCATAGTCGGCAGACGTGGCATCCTACCCCGGTGGCAATTCGAGGTCAATCGAGGGGCCAGGGAATGTCGATTGCTATCCCGGCGGCGCCTGGACCGTTGCAAGCAGGCGGGTGATCCCGCGAGCCCTACTTTGTGCGGAAGGGCGGTGAGGCTACAATGAATTTGGCGCTTCTACAAAAATCGAACGTGTGAAGGAATTCGCGATCATGAAGAAACGCAATCATCGGGAAAGTGTCCGTTTGGAAAGGATGTCCCCTTGCGCGCGGTAGTCACGGGAGGCGCAGGATTTCTCGGGTCGCATCTATGCGACTACCTCCTCGCCCGCGGCTGGGAAGTTCTGGTGATCGACAACCTGGTCACAGGTACCCCCGTCAACTTGCGCCATCTCGCGGATAACCCTCAATTCCGAATCGTCCAGCACGATGTGACAAAGTTTATAGATGTCCCTGGCCAGGTCGATTACGTCCTTCATTTTGCGTCGCCCGCCAGCCCGGTTGACTATCTGAAGCTCCCGATCCAAACGCTGAAAGTGGGCTCGCTCGGGACGCACAACACCCTGGGCCTGGCCCTCGCGAAGAGCGCCAAATATTTTCTCGCGTCCACGTCGGAATGTTACGGCGACCCGCTGGTTAGCCCGCAACCGGAGACGTATTGGGGCAATGTCAACACGGTCGGGCCGCGCGGCGTTTACGATGAAGCCAAGCGTTTCGCGGAGGCCATGGTGATGGCGTATCACCGAGCGAAGGGCCTGGACACGCACATCGTCCGCATCTTCAATACCTACGGGCCGCGCATGCGGCTCAATGACGGCCGAGCTCTGCCCAATTTCGTTCACCAGGCTCTCAGTGGTCAGCCCATCACCGTTTACGGAACGGGAAAACAGACACGGAGCTTCTGCTACGTTTCCGATCTAATCGAAGGAATCTACCGGCTGATGATGTCCGACGAACATGAGCCAACCAACATCGGCAATCCTCAGGAAATTACGATCCTTGAATTCGCGGAACGGATACGGACTCTGCTCGGGGTGACCGCTCCCATAGTCTTCGAGCCCTTGCCGCAGGACGACCCCAAGCAGCGCTGCCCGGACATTTCCAAGGCGCGGCGTCTGCTGGGCTGGGAACCGAAAGTGAATTTGGAAGAGGGTCTGCGGCTGACGCTGGACTCGTTCAAGAAGCAGTTTGCGGAGACGAAGGCAAGGTAGCCCGGTAGGATATGCTTTAGCCTGTCTGATCTTAATTTTGCTACGCAAAAAGCGGATAAGCTACCCATCACTGCGCTCAGGATGAAAAGGCAGTTCTACTGGTCGGCCATTACAGCGACGTTCTCGGGCCGCCCGAAGCTCAAGTATTCAAATCCCAGCTCTTTCATTTCCGCGGGGCGCAGCATATTCCGTCCATCGATCACCAGAGGTCGTGCCATTTCCTTGCGAACGCGTTTCCAGTCCAGCCGGCGGAACTGCTCCCACTCGGTGAGCACCAGCAGCGCATCGGCACCTTTCGCCACCTCGTAGGGGTCCGCGGAGTAGTTTAGATTCGGAAACACGGCGCGTGCGCGTTCCATGGCTTCCGGATCGGTCGCGCGAATTTCCGCCCCTTCCGCGAGCAACCGTTTGATCACTTCGATGGCGGGCGCGAGGCGAATGTCATCCGTGTTCGGCTTGAAGGCAATTCCCAGAACGCCAATCTTTTTGCCCTTCGTCACCCATAACGCCTTCTTCACTTTCTCCAGCAGGCGATCCACACGCTGCTTATTTACGCGCTCGGCTTCCTTCAGCATTCCAAATTCCACCCCCGCGCGATCGGCCAGCCTGATAAACGCCTGAATGTCCTTGGGCAGGCAAAATCCTCCGAATCCCAATCCCGCTTTCAGAAACTGCCCGCCGATTCGCGGATCGAGGCCCACGGCGCGCGTCACTTCCTCGACGTTCCCGCCCAGCCGCTCGCACAAATCCGACAGCACGTTCGCGTATGAAATCTTCACTGCCAAAAACGAATTGGACGCGTGCTTGATGAGTTCGGCGCTGGCAATCGTGGTCACCACAAAATCAGGCGTCGGCGCCGGGGGGCAATGCGGCTGGTGCACCGGGCAGCGATACCGCCCTTCGAGAATCGGCTTGTACAGCTCATGCAATTGCTGCTCGCTTTCCTTGTCCTCGACGCCGATCACGATCCGGTCGGGATGGAAGAAATCCTCCACCGCGGTCCCTTCGCGCAAGAATTCGGGGTTCGAGGCCACGCGAAACTTCGCCCCGGGATTCGCCGAATACACCTGCAGCGCCCGTTTTAATTCCTCGCCCGTCTGCGCCGGCACCGTGCTCTTTTCGATCACCAACTTCGGTGTGCGCGACTCCTTGGCGATCATCCGCGCCACGTTGTCGATCGCCGAAAGGTCCGCTTCGCCCGATTCCGTGGGCGGCGTGCCCACGCAAATGAAAACGACGTCCGACTGGCGCACGGCGTCCGCGCCGTCTGAAGTGAATCGCAACCGCCCTTCCCGCACCACGCCTTCAAGCACCTTGTCCAGGTTCGGCTCGTAAATCGGAATTTTCCCCGCCTGTAGCGCGGCGATCCGCGCGCTATCGTTGTCGGTCGCGACCACTTCGTGCCCCGCTTCGGCGAGACACGTACCCGAAACCAACCCCACATACCCGCATCCAATCACCGCCAATTTCACGCTCGTTCTCCCCTAAGCCAAAGAAGGATGTCCATTACCTGCTCCACTCCTGCGAGAACAGATTTTCGCTGATTCCGCCACACAACAAAAGCCCTTTTCCTCAGGCGTTGCCACACAAACACTTTTCCGTCGTGTGTTGCACTGCATTATTGCGATCAGGCTTGGACTCGTAAGTGTTTCTTAATCAGGTGGAAAGCTCAGCCGCGATTTTTGGGAAGGATCGAACCGCCGGAGAGAAGGCCGCGAAGCGCGAGCAGCAGGAGACGCGGCTGGCTCAAGGCGATGTTCCAGAGAACACGCGAGGCCTCGTCGCGAGTGTATTGGCTGAGCGAGCGGCGCGTCGAGTCGTTCATGAGGTCAACGAGGCGGCTGTAATCCGCCTGCTTGAATTGGTGAATCGTTTTGCGAATCAGCAGGTGGAGATCGAGTTCACGGCGCAGCGAACGCAGCTCGCGGCTTTCCCCGCCATTGACGATGGATTCGCTGACGCCGATGGCGCCGCGAAACCCGGTGACGATCCCGCCGACCGTCGAAACTTTCACCTGCCCGGCCGCGTCACCGACTAAAAACACGCGCCCCGCTCCCACGCGGCGCTCCACCGGAGTCCACCGGTCGTACACCGGGATGCGCGCGCCCTGGTAACCAAGTGGCGTGAACCCGCGCTTCTCCATGAAGCGCTCGAGGCAGCGGCGGGTCTCCTGGCCGTCCTCGCCGATCAATCCCAAAACCGCGCGCTCGCTCGATTCCGGAATCAGCCAGTAGAAGTACGGCGTGTCGTCCGGCACGAACCACACGCGCACGGTGTTAGGAGACATGTCCGCGGGCACGCGGACGATGGCCTGAACGAGCGGCACTGTCGGCTGGCGCGGCCATCCGGCGATTTGCGCGACGCGCGAGAGCGCGCCATCGGCGCCCACCACCACATCGGCGTGCATTTCCTCGACGCGCGCGGCCGGGGCGCGTTCGACCCTTACGCGCAAGCCGGTTCCGTTGCTTTGCAGATCCACAAACCGGTTACCGAAGGAAATTCTTGCGCCGTGGCTTTCCGCGTCTCGAGCGAGGTTGCGGATCAGATGAGACCGCTCAATAATCAGGTCGGGACGAGCCAGGGGAACCTGGGCGGTGCGGCCGTCCGTGAATAATTCAAATTTGTGGATTTCGTTGACGACCGCGGACTCACCGACCTGGCCCAGCAAGGCGCGCATATGGCTCGTTACGATGAGCGTGCGGGGAGTAGGGTCGAGCTGGTCGGACCGTTCGAGGAGTTCGACCGCGCAGCCGGCTCGGGCAAGAAGCGAAGCAGTGAAGAAACCTGAAGCGGAACCGCCAATCACGGCGACTTTTGGTCCAGAATTTACGCCTTGCGCTTTTTTGAGTCCTTGCTGCAGTTTGACCTTCCCACGCACTAGGGTCTTATCGCACGCCAATCGCGCATCGACGAGGAAGCGCTTCGATTTCTGGACTGTGGACGAATGAAGAGGGCTGGCGTCCAAGGGCGGCCGCCAATCTTCTCTCGCAGCGCGATGAGAATATCCCGAAACCAGTCCCCCCGGATATTCCACCACTAAACTGAAACAGCGAGAGAGCAGTATAGCCAAACCGGGAGATTAGGCAAAGTGGAAGGCGGCACGCAATGAAAAAAAATTGTTCCGAGTTGGACTGGAGGACTGAAGACGAATATCATTCAACGCCGGTTCTTTCGGAGCTGTGAACAATTCCGCGTTGCGAAGAAAATATCTAGGGGGAAAAGATGAAGGTGAATGTCGGGTTGATCGGGCTTGGACGGCTCGGGCGCGTATACGCGCGCGATCTTGCGGCGCGCGTTGCCGGAGTGAACCTCGCTGCTCTGGCGGACACAAACGCCAAGCTCGCGGAGGAAACAGCGCGCGAGCTCGGCGTGCCGCGATGGTACCCGGATCCTTACGCCATGCTCGACGATCCGGGGATCGACGCGGCCGTTATCGTGAGCCCTACCGACACACACACGGAAATTGCCGTGGCCGCAATCGGCCGCGGAAAATCGGTATTTTGCGAGAAGCCTCCCGCGTTGTCGCTTGGCCAAACGCAAAAGATGAAAGACGCCGTCACGCGCGCGCGCGGCTTTCTGCAGATGGGGTTCATGCGGCGCTTTGATTCGGGCTACGCCGCCGCCAAGAAAAAACTGGACGAGGGCGCGATTGGCACCGCGATCGTGTTCAAGTCATCCTCGCGCGATCCCTACCGGCCTTCCCTGGAATATGCGAATCCCAAGAGCAGCGGCGGCATGATCGTCGACATGGGCATTCACGATTTCGATTTGGCGCGCTGGTACATGGGCGAGGTTTCCACCGTCAGCGCGGTGGGCGGTACGCTCGCGTATCCGGAACTGAATGAAGTCGGCGACATTGACAACGCCATCGTCACGCTCACCTTCGCAAGCGGCCGGATCGGCGTCGTCGACCTCAGCCGCAGCGGCGTCTACGGCTACGACATCTTTGGGGAGATACTCGGAACAACAGGCACCCTGCGAATCGGCTATCTCCGTGAAACGCCGCTCTTCGTGATGACCAAGAATCAGGTCGCGCACGACACCGTGCCCTTTTTCATGGAGCGATTCCGCGACGCTTATCCTGCGCAGCTTCAGAATTTCGTCGACAATCTCCAGAACGATCGCCAGCCCCCCATCACGATTGACGACGCGATGCAGACACTGAGGATCGCGCTGGCGGCTACGCGCGCACAAGCGACCGGGAAGGCAGTCTCGGTGCAGGGCCCTGATTTGTAGGTGCAACTGAGTACGAGGAATCGAAAATCCCCACCCTCGCAAATAGAGCAAGATTGGGGCACCCGGCACAAACTGGTGAAAAGAGCTATGGCGGGATTCGGTGAGCACAAAGGCGAACGTCTTGAAAGGATTCCAGCAAGGCTGCGGTGGCTAGCACTCGCCGCCGGATGTTCTTGCGGATTAGCCGGCTCCCTGCTTTTTGGTCCATCGTTCTTTATTTTTCCATCGACTCAGATTCTAGGGGCTGTAATAGAGGCTTATTCGCCGCGTCTCGGAAAAGTCCTCTTGTGGATAGGCGCATGCATATTAACTTTCTATGCCGCAATATTCTTGGCCCCACAGGCGTTTGGAGCGATTTTCGTGCTACAGGTTCGCAACGACCTCACGCACATTGCGCTATTCCTGTTCCTCGTAGCTTCGCTCGCATTGTTAGTCTGGTGGGATATAGCACTCATAATTTTTGCGGTGCGCTCCAAAAGGCAGTGCGGGTGATCCATTCTCTGTGACCTTCAAAGGGTGGGGGTTCGGATTCAATCTTTTCCGGAAAACTAAATTCGAGAACCAATTCAGAGTTGTTAGGGCTTTCGGTTTTGACGTTCGTAGGGCGCGCGTTCGAGGAAGCCCACTGCACCAAGGAGGGCCACTGCGGTGAGAACAGCAACAAGATAGGCAGGGCCCGCAGGCATACGGCTGATCGCCAGGGCCAGCAGGCCCCCGAACGCGCCGAGGGCGTACATCAGCAAGACGGCGGTGCGCTGGCTCCCGAAGAGATTCGAGAGGCGGTGCGCGGTGTGGTCTTTTCCCGGGGTCGTGAAGGGAAGAAATCCGCGGCGGGAACGGGAGATGGAAATCAGGGTGGTGTCGAAAATCGTCGCGCCGAGTATTAATACAGGAACCAGCCACGCGGCATTGCGGCCGGCAGCAAGAACCGGGCGCAGCTTGAGGGCCAGAGTGGCCATCAGGAAGCCGAGGAACATCGCGCCGCCGTCGCCCATAAAAATTTTAGCGGGCTTGAAATTCCAGCGCAGGAATCCAGCGGCGGCCCCGAGCACCGCTGCGGCCATGGTGCTGATCAGGAGCTGGCCACTCTTCAGCGCGAAAATGGCGAAGAAGAGCGAAGCCATGGCGGCGACGCCCGCGCACAGGCCATCCATGTGATCCAAAATGCTGAAGGACGCGGTGATTCCGACGACCCAAACCAAAGTCAGCGCCATGTCCGCCCAGATGCCCGGCCTTCCTGCCCAAATGTTCGAAAAAACCTGCGCGCGAATTCCAGAAACGAGGAGGATGACGGCCGCAAGGGGCATCGCGCCGAATAATTTAATTTGGTGGTGGAGTAGGCCGCGGTCATCTAGGATGCCGACGACAGCGACGAGCGTTGCGCCCGCGTAAATGCCGATCACCTGCCTCAGGGCCGGGCCGCCCATGGACACGAGCAGCGCGATCAGCACACCGAGATAAATCGCCAGGCCGCCGAGAAGCGGCATCGGCTGGACGTGCACCTTCCGCGGCCCAGGATGATCGACCATCCCGACGCGCAACGCAAACTCGCGCACCGGAACGGTGAGCCCCATGGAGGCGATCAAGCCAACGGCAAAGGCAATCAGGCTCGTATTCATGCGCTGTCCCAAGTCAGAATTCGCCGCGGCCGTCCTCTGTCAGCCGCGAACCGCATCCTCGATCGTATCCGAAAAAATTTTCAACTGTTTCACTCTATCATAGGAAAAAGAAATCTCCCGGGCGCGGCGCGCCATTGTTTCCAGTTGTTTCGAGTCGTGCAACACGCTTCGGATGGCCTCCGCGACGCTCGCCGCATCATCGGGATTGGCGGAGATGCCACAGCCGGTCCTCCGAATGATCCGCACTACGTCCGTTTCTTCGGGAGCGACTCCGAGGACCGGCCGCCCGGCGGCCAGCGTGGGATACAGTTTGCTCGGGACGACCACGCCTTCGAGCCCTCTCTTCACCGTAACGACGTGCATGTCGCCGGAAGAAAGCACCAGCGGCACTTCGCTCGCAGGACGAAACGGCAGGAAATGAATCGCGCGGCATCCCTGTGCCATGGCTTCAACCTGTGGCTTCATTGCTCCTTCGCCAATGAACACGAGGCCCACGCCCTCGTTTTCCAGCATGCGGACCGCGGAAATGAGCGTCTGCCATGCTCCGTAGAAGCCAAGATTCCCCGCGTGGACAAGCGCGAAACGGAAATCGCCGCGAATTTCGCGCGCCACGGGATTTTCGGGCGACGGCACGGTTTCTGGAATCGTGACTCCGTCGCGGGAAATTACAACGCGAGCCGCGTCGACGCCTTTCGCGACGATTCGGTCGCGCATATCCTCGCCAAGAACGATGACGCGCGTCGCGCGGCGCAGCGCCCAGCGATGCATGGCCTCCCAGCGCGCCGTGAAGCTGCCGGGGCGCACGATCGAGCCGCCCACGGCCATATCCGGATACATGTCGCGAATGTTGTATACGAACGGGCGGTCTGAAAAATGCGCAACGAGCGCGCCGGCAATGCCTTCGATCGGCGGATCGGTCATTGCAAGGACCACGTCCGAGGGAATGGAGAGCGCGCGTGGAATCGCCAGCGAGAGATACGTTAGATAATTCGAGATGCGGCGGCGCATCGCGAAACGCGGATAGGCGGTCGAGCCCACGCGCTCGACGGCCAGATTGCCGCTGACTTCGCGGCGCAAAAAATAATGCGGATGGCGCTCGGAGGGATCATAGCTCGGCCGTCCCGCGAGGACCGTGACGCGATGGCTCGCCGAGAGGGATTCCGCGACCTGCGCAGCGAACTTGGCCGTGGCGCTCGTGTCCGGCGGAAAATATTCGTTCAGCAGAAGAATATGCACGAGTTCATCCGGGAGGAGATACCAACGCACGCAAAAACAAAAATGCAATTACGCGAAATCGCGGCGCGCCGGATCAGCGCGGCACCTCAGCATTCTCAGGTTTGCGCACGAGGATGTCGCCCAGCACCAGCACATCCATCTTGGTGCGCAGAAAACATTCGATGGCCTCCTCAGGGCGGCAAACGATCGGCTCGTTGTCATTGAACGATGTGTTTAGGACCACGGGCACACCGGTGAGATTGGCAAATTCGCGGATCAGCCCCCAGTACCGAGGGTTCGCTTCCCGCGTGACGGTCTGGAGGCGGCCCGTGCCGTCGACATGGGTGGGCGCGGGAATCGCCGCGCGCTTTTCGGGTCGCACGGAATAGGCCTGCGTCATGAAGGGAGACGGATAGGATTTCTCAAAGTATTCTCCCGTGGATTCCGCGAGGATCGACGGGGCAAACGGCCGGAACATTTCGCGGTGCTTGATCCTGGCGTTCAGAATGTCTTTCATGTCTGCGCGGCGCGGATCAGCGACAATGCTGCGATTTCCGAGCGCTCGCGGCCCCCACTCGGCCCGCCCCTGGAACCATCCGAGAATTTTTCCAGCGGCGATTTCCTTGGCAGCCTCCTTAGCGATCACTTTTTCGGGAAGCTCTGAAATTTCCAGGCCCGCGCCTTGCAAGCGGCTGGCGGCGACGGCCGCGCGAATCTGCTCCTGCGAGTAGCCCGGCCCCCAGTACGCGTTCTCCATTACGAAGGATCGCGGCTGGCCGAGAATCTGATGATGCACGAAATAGGCGGCGCCGATCGCCAGCCCCGCATCCCCCGCGGCGGGCTGCACGAAAATTTGTTTGGACGGCGTCTCGTCAAAAATTTTCCCATTTGCAACGCAATTGAAAGCCACGCCACCCGCCAGGCAAACTGCGTCTTGTTTCGTCCGGGCGTGCAGACCGCGAAGCATTTCAAACAAAACTTCTTCCAGACGCGCTTGCAGCGTGGCCGCGCCGTCACGATGAATTTTTTCGACGGGAGCCGCCGGATCGCGCGCAGGGCCCAGGCGCTCAGCCATGTAGTCCGAATACATCGCGCCCAGTTCGGGAGTCTTTTCGGCATCGCGCCAGCTCATCTCGGGGCCGGTGCGATGGTGCTTGAAATACTTGAGTCCTAGTCGGAAGCCGACGCCGCCGCTGGACCGGACGATGCGGCGGAACTCGTCGAGGTAAGCAGGCTCGCCATAGGCGGCCAGACCCATGACTTTGTACTCATCGCCGAACTTGCGAAATCCCAGGTATTGAGAAACGGCGGTGTAATACATGCCGAGAGAATGCGGAAACGCAATCGCTCCGTCGATGTGCATGCGATTGCCGACGCCGCTACCCCACATGGTGCTGGCGAAATCGCCAAGCCCGTCCGCAGATAGCAGAGCGGCTTGCTCAAAGGGAGAAACGAAAAACGTGCTGGCCAGGTGCGCCTGGTGATGCTCGATGCGGTGATACGCGGCGCGAATCGCGTCCGGCGAGACATCGAACTCCTTCGCAAGGGTCTCCGCAATGCCGGCAAACTGGCCCATCACTTTCAGTCTCTCGATAGCAAAACTCGGCATCCTAAGCGCGTACAGAAGTTTTGTTCCGAGGCGCGCGCGGGGATTGCGCGGGATGGCGATGTGGTCTACTTCGCGGATCGTGATTCCAGCGGCGTCCAGGCAGTAGCGGATCGCGGCCGCCGGAAATCCCGCCGCGTACTTCACGCGGTTAAAGCGCTCTTCCTCGACGGCAGCGATCAGGCGGCCGTCCGCAACGATCGCCGCGGAGGCATTGCCGTGGTAGGCATTGATTCCCAGGATGTACATCCGGAGCGGTTTTTCCCTTCCCTTAAGACCGCGAGTTCGAAGCAGTCGCTGAGGCCGCGGCGGCGTGAACGGCGTTCGCGCTCGAGACCGGATCCTTCGCCGAATCCGTCACGTGGTGGCGAATCCATTCATTGAGTACATACAGGCTCCAGGGCCGCGACCAATTGGTCTGGCCGATGACGAAGTTCTGCCAGGCGCCCTGCACGGCTCGCGGGTTCAAATACTGCCGCAAGGGCAGCGCGAGATCCGCCAAATCCTGCGACACGCGCACGCCGAGCGAACCCCTGAGCCAGACGTCCCACGGCAAAGTGAAAGTCCGCTTGGGCTGGTCCACGACTTCATCCGGCAGCAGGCCGGAAAGCGCCTCCACCAATAAGGATTTTGGAATGCCGCGCGTGTATTTCGCGCTCTTCGGCAGTCCACCGACAAACTCGACGAGGCGGTGGTCGAGGAATGGCACGCGTACCTCGAGAGAGTTGGCCATGCTTACGGAGTCGGTGTCGCGCAGAAGCGTGTTCACCGTGTAGGACTGCAATTCGAAACAGGAAACGGAGGTGAAGGAATCGAGCCTCCCGGCCTGCCGCGCTGATTCCCGCATGCGCTCGCGCCAGGGATTTTCATGGCTGCCGGAAGATTTGCTCGTTTCGAAATACGGGGCGAGCAACCGTCGCACGCGATAAGGAGTGAACAAAAGGCGCGTGAAATAATAGGCATGCGGGAGGTCGCTGGGGGAACGCCATGCGGCGGCAGCCTTGTGCACCGCGTCTCCGGTGGCGACTCGCACTGCGGCGCCGGCGGTGAGTCGCCGCAGGGGCGCTGGAAACCATCGCCCAAGCCCAGCCACAAACGCGGCTCGCGGAGTCAATGCAAATGTGGAGTAGCCTCCGAAGATTTCGTCGCTGCCGAGGCCCGATAGCGCGACTTTCAAGCCTGCCTGCCGCGCGGCTCGCGACACGAAGTAGGAATTCAGGCCGTCCATGGTGGGCTGATCCAGCGACTGGACCGCGTCCTCCAATTGGGCCAGCAGTGTGCTCGGCGCCAGGAGGACTTCCTGATGGCGCGTCTTGAAGCGTTTGGCCGTTTCGCGCGAAATCTTCGCCTCGCTGTATTCCTGTTCGGGAAATACCACCGTGAGCGTGTGCAGATCGCTCAGGCACTGGCTGGCGAGCGCCACCAGGCTTGTTGAATCCAGGCCGCTCGACAGAAAAACTCCCAGAGGAACGTCGGCCATCAGGTGGTCGCGAACCGTTTCCTCAAGCAAAGGACGTAGTAATTTTGCGGCTTCCGGAATGTTTTTCGGCTTAGGGCCATTCTGTTGCAGGACGGCGTCGGAGAAAACCCAGTAGGGTTGAGGAGATGGTTTTTGCGGTGGAGCATCGGCAGAAAAAGCGAGGCAATGTCCCGGGGGAATCGAGTAGACGCCTTCCACGACGGTGGACGGCTCGGACACGGAACCAAACGTCAGGTAAGATTCGAGAGCATCCGGTGACAAGCGCGGCTGGAGCCGGCCGCTCGCCAAGAGCGAACGCACTTCGGAGGAAAACAGCAGAGCGCCTCCGGCGTGCGCGTAATACAAGGGCTTGATTCCCAGCCGGTCACGCGCAAGAAAAATGCGCGCGCGCCGCGCCGCTTCTCCCGACGTGCCAGAGGAACGCGCGTCCCAGATGGCGATGGCGAACATCCCGCGGAGCTCGCGCAAACATTTTTCGCCCCATTCCTCGTAGGCGTGAACGAAAACCTCGGTATCCGAATGAGTGCGGAACACATGCCCGTGCCCCTCCAGCGTTTTCCGCAACTGAGGGAAGTTGTAAATTTCACCGTTGAAAACAACTGCGACGTCGCCTGTTTCGTTGAAAACGGGCTGGTGCCCACCAGGAAGGTCGATGATGCTGAGACGGCGCATCCCCAGCGCCGCCCAGGGAGCAACGAGGATTCCGTCCTCATCCGGACCGCGATGCACGAGCGCACCCATCATCCGGCGCGTAATTTCTTCGGCCAGTTCCGAGCGCTCGATTCCGATGACCCCGCAAATTCCGCACATCGAGCGCTACTTTACCGTGATCCCAACCGCAGTTCCACCCCTTAGCTCGATGATGTTGCGCAAATGATTGCAAAAATGCGGCGCCAGCGCCGAATCGCAAGAGGGGGGTTGTACGGAACTGCACACGCGGCGCGCCGGCCAGCCCACGAAATCGCCAGCGGCGTATAATTTTATGGAGGAGAATGCGCCATGAAGTCACTCGTTGGCCTGTTGATCACCGCCGCGGTCGGCCTGGGCATCTATATGTACACGCTGAAGCAAGCCGCGCCCGCTCCGGGCATGGTTGTGACGCAAAACATCAGCATCGTCGGCGTGAAGAACGACCTGATTTCGATCGGGCAGGCAGAGCGGATGTATTACGCGCAGAACGGTACCTACACGGACTTGGCGACGCTCAATTCCTCCGGCGCGATGAGCATGATACGCAGCAGCCGTGACGGCTACACTTATTCCGTCGAAGCATCAGGGACTACTTTTACCGCCACCGCGACCTACACCCCGCCGCCGATCGATTATCCCAAGGACGTCACGCCCCCTCACTTCCCCACGTACTCGATCGATCCGACGATGGAGGTCCATCAGGGCGATTGAAGCAAACGGTGACTGGTGAAAAATTATTTTTCAGAAGAATTGGTCAATGCAACAGATGTCTTGGTCTCAACAAACCTGAAATTTCAAACTGCATTTCTCGCCGCCAAGCCGGAGACACTGCGGCAGTCCAAGCCTGCAAGCCGCCCAGAGACAAATCATCGCGCAGTGTCTACGGCTTCTTGTTCTTATCCGCGACGAGCATCCCACTCGACGCAAAATCAGTTTGCGGAATATCGATGAAAACAATATGAGTCGATTCGGGCTTGGCTCCCGCCTCTTCCAACAGCACTTTCGTGATTCCCTCGACCACTCTGCGCTTTTGATCGACCGTGCGCCCCGCCAGCCATGAAATATGCACATCCGGCATTTCGGTTTCCTCCAGAAATTTCCGTCGCCCGAGTGTAACGCGAGCAAGCCAAAAGGAGAACTCCGGCATGACGATCATATTTTGAGCCACATTCTCGTAGGTGGACAAGTCCGGCTGAGAGAGCTACCCACTTTAGTTTCGGCATGTCAGCGCGTACCCCCCAACGCTCCGAGGGTCGGCTCCGATGCGGTGCAACCCGAGACGGCAGCTGACATTGCAGTTGTGTTGAGTTGCCCTAGAGAAACGACTTCCCCCGCACTTCTCACTGAGGCGGTCTCAATCCGTCGACGCAACACTGGCTCGCAGGCTTTATCGCAATGTAGCTACCTCATGCGAATGGGAAAAGGCCATGTTCTTATAAGATATCTTCTAAAAAGGTTGATTGCTGCTATGGAACACCAGGCTGGAACCTGAGGCAAGTTCGGGTTCAACTAAAGCCAATGGAAGACCGTTGGGGTGCTCTCAATGAACATCGCATCCAGTTGGCGCAATCCGGTGAGAGATGCACGAGGAGAGATACCGGCAGCGTCGAGACCAAGAAAATGACTCCGGCTAAATTGCAGTTGTAAGAGCTGAGAATCGAGGTGCCGCATGACGCCAGTGGTACGAGGGATACGCATTTTGATGCAGGTTGTCATGTATGCGGGCATCGGATTCGCGCCGCTCGCAGCCCAGCAGACGATTTCACTCGTGGGGTCTGGGTCGAGCGTGCCGAATCCTCTCTACAGTGCCTGGGCGGAACAGTACAAGAAGCTGAATCCGGGCGTGCAGGTGAGGTACTTGCAGCTGGGCGCATCGGAAGGTGTACGGCAAATCAGCCAGGGCGTGGGTGATTTTGCGGCGGGGGAGATCCCGTTGACGGAAACTCAGATGCACAAGGGGGAAAATTCCCTGGTGCAGTTTCCCATGGTGCTGGTAGCCATCGTTCCTATCTATAGGTTGCCGGGCGAGCCGGAGCTGCGGTTTTCCGGCGAATTGCTGGCGGAAATTTTTCTCGGAATCGTTAAAAACTGGAATGACGCGAAAATTGCAAAACTCAATCCCGGCGTGGAATTGCCCAATCTAGCGATTGCAGTGATCCATCGCAGCCCGGGAAAGGGATCGAATTACATTCTCACCGACTTCCTGAGTAAAGTCAGTCCGGAGTGGAAATCGCGGGTCGGGAGAAGCGCGTCACCGAATTGGCGGTTGGGCGAAGAAACCAATCGCAGTGAAGATATGGTCGAAAAAGTGAGTGGAACGCCCGGGGCCATTGGTTACGTAGAGCTCAATTATGCGCAGCGCAAGGATCTCGGAACCGGCAGCGTGCAAAATTCGGCCGGACAGTTCATCCGCGCAACCCCGGCGAGCATCGCCGCGGCTTGCGCGGCCAACAACAAGGCCATCCTGTCCGATTTCGGCACCTCGCTGACGAACGCGCCCGGGAAAGATTCCTATCCCGTCGTCAGCTTCACAAACGTTTACCTGCGGGCTTCGGGCATGGAACCTGCTCGGAGCCAGGCGTTGAAGGATTTCTTGAGTTGGGCGCTCACGGGCGGACAAGAAACAGCGAGCAGCCTGGGCTACACAGTCCCGCCAGAGGCAATTGCCGCGAAAGCCCGCCAAACGTTGAATTCCATCCAATAATTGCCCGAATCAGACGCGCATGGAGGATTGCGGCTGCTCGTGCTGAAATTGGAGCGTAACGCGAGGTTAGCGCACCGTCCACTAGCGGACGCTTACTCGGGCGTCGATGCAAATCTGCCTTGGGCTCTTGGGATTGGTTTGTAAACGCGGATTCTGGGTTGCAGCCTTATCCCAGTATCGGAAAACCGCACTATTCACTTATCAGCCCAGGAGGGCGCAGGCAAGGCTCGGGGTGCTTCAATGAATTCTTAGAAATGGGAAGATCTTCCGGCCAGTGTCCGGTAAGCAATGCAGTTCGCCGGCAATCATAGCAGACATGTATGAACTGCTCGCGGGGGGAGGCTAACTCGGTGCCGCAATGCCTGCACTGCATTTGGTCCATACAGTAATCCGATAGCTCCAAATAAAAACAAGCTTGGATGCAGGAACGAGGCTACGCTAGAAAGCATTTTGGGTGCCAAGGGCTCGTCCCCTTTAGCTGCTGATTTTGCATGCGGTTAGGGGAAAATTGAAATGAGGGGATCGCCCGAAGAGAGTAGGGGCGGTCCACTTATGCGCAAACCCGTTCCCTCAATGATGGTGACCTATCCGGGCCATGCCGCTTCCTCGGGCCCTTCATAGGTTGCTAACAGGTGGGTGAAGCAGAGCCGTGTTCGGCTTCCATTGCGGTGTATCTTGCAAGGTCGACCTTGTTTCCTTCAGAATCGTGCACGACATATTTCCGTGGCCAATAACTATTAAGCCCATCGATAAGTTGTACGGCCTCTTCCAGCTCATTGCGGCTCGCTACGTATAGGAGTTCGCCCCCTTCAAGTTGAACCAGTACTTGGTACATACAGCCTTCCCTCGCCTTCTGCAATACAAGTACTGCTAATGACTGGAGCTGGCTGTGATAGGAATCACTGCTCTTCATGATCTTGCGCCATGCCGCGTTGATCCGGCCTTTGGCCGGACCGGGTTACCTGGCGCTTATCCGATTGATTTGATGGGTAATTACTTCGCAACTCGAGCCGCACACGCCGAATCAGGAATCCACATCTTTGATAGCCTAGTAGTATTGCGGATCGTCAAGGAGTAGCTCATGCGCTCTCAAGCCAGCCTATCGCCCATTAGTGTCAAATGGAAACGCTTCAACCCATCCGCCTTGCTCTGCGTCGCGCTCCTGGGCGCTCTGGGCGTGTGCGCTGCCAACGCTCGCGCGCAGACGTTGCCAAGCAGTCCCTCAGGGGTATCCCGTACCGCTAAAGCGGTGACATTCCGGCGCGGCGGGGTGGCGAAAGTTTCGCTTCAGGGCACGAACCTGATGCCCGGAGGCTCCGGGGAAGCCCAGGTAGAGAACAAGGGCAATCGCGTGGAAATCGACGTGAAGTTCGAGAGCATCGATGTCGCAACCAGGTTTGGCTTCGAGTATTTGACCTATGTGCTGTGGGCTATTTCGCCGCAAGGGCGCGCCGTAAACCTCGGCGAAGTGCAGGCCAAGAACGGCAGCGCCGAGGTCAAAGCCATTACGGACATGCAGACATTCGGATTGATCGTGACTGCCGAACCGTATTTCGCCGTTTCCCAGCCGGGGGATCAAGTGGTCCTCGAAAACGCCGGCGATGCGGGCGGCGCGAGCATCGGCGCCACGTACGAACTGGTTCCGCGCAGCGCATATTCCTCCTCCAACACGAAGATCGAGGGCGCGATCTTCGGGATTGACCGCAAGACGCCGATCGAACTCTTCGAGGCACGCAATGCGGTGCGCATCGCTAAAATTGCGAATGCCGAAAAATATGCGGCCGCCGCGATCGCGAAAGCCGGTCAACAGTTGCAGGAGGCGGAAGACGCCTACGCGCACAAGCGCGACTCCAAGACGGTGAGTTCGATGGCACGGGACGCCGTGCAGACGGCCGAAGAAGCCCGCGTAATCTCCGTGAAGCAAAAAGCCGAGGAGGATGCCCAGGCTCAGGCTGAAGCCGACAAGCGCGCGGCCGAAGAACGCACCGCGAAAGCGCGCGCCGACGCGGAAGACCAAGCCAATCGCCGCCAGGAAGCCGAGAAAGCGCGGCAAGAGGCGGAAGCCGCCAAAGCGGAAGCAGAACGGATGAAGGAAGAGGCCTTGAAGGCTGCGGCTGACGCTGCCAAGGCTAAAGAAGACGCGGACCGGGCGCGGCAGGCAGCAGTGGCCGAGCAACAAGCCGCGCTGGCGCAGAAGCAGGCGGCGGAAGCCGAAGCGGATAAAGCGCGCCAGGCTGCCGCAAAAGCGGAGGCGGAAAAAGCCGACATGCGCGCGCAGCTTCTCGCGCAGCTCAACTCCATTTTGCAGACCAACGATTCCGCGCGCGGGCTGATCGTCAATATGTCCGACGTGCTGTTCGATACAGGCAGCTACACTCTGAAGCCCGGCGCGAGGGAAAAACTGGCCAAGGTTTCAGGAATTCTGTTG
>Ga0187817_10000088_pt1 | contig 29201 bp, 22 predicted proteins | sample NC_wetland_sal_i_17_FD_132431 | JGI IMG/M metagenome (GOLD analysis project Ga0187817, IMG submission 132431) | Wetland sediment microbial communities from Neuse River Estuary, North Carolina, USA - SO4_2 | ecosystem: Environmental > Aquatic > Freshwater > Wetlands > Sediment | place: USA... | reverse complement strand
GTATCCACTTTTCGGGATCATGCTCTAGAAACTGCACTTGCTAGAAATCGATCATACGCTTCGTTCCTTCCCCAAGTATCCTGAAAAGATGCGTCCGCAAAGGAGAAAACCGATGCCGAAAGCCTATTGGGTGACTGTCTATCGTTCGATCTCGGACCCGCAAAAAGTCGCGGCCTATGCCAAGCTCGCGCCGGCGGCGACCGGCAAATTCGGCGCCCGCTACATCGCCCGCGGCACCGCCAACGAAGCTTTTGAGGCCGGGCAGAAGGAGCGCATCGTGATCTCGGAATTTCCGTCAGTCGAGAACGCGATCGCCGCCTATAAAAGCCCGGATTATCAGGCCGCGCTGAAAGTGCTCGGCGATGGCGCGGTGCGCGACATCCGCATCATCGAAGCGCAGGAATAGAGCATGATCCCGAAAAGTGGGTACCGGTTTTCGGAAAAGATCATGCTGAAAAAACAAACTAAAGCGAAATGCCGATTCAACTCAAAATCATCGCATCAGCGATAGCCGGTGCGGGCGAAATGGGCACGCAGCAGCGCGACGTTGCGGCGATTGGCGCGGAAGAAAACGTCAAACGCGTCGCCGGCGAGCGGCACTGCGCCAATGAGCCCTTCCAGCGCGACATTGGCCGCCATGCGCGCGATCAGAAGCCGCGGCACGCCGAGCCGGGACGCTTCGTAGAGCAGATAGCACGACAGCACCGAGGCGATGGCGTCGCCGATGCCGGGAACGAGGCGAAGAAGCGACTCGACGCCGAAGCGGACATTGGTCCCCGGCAGGATGAAGGCGGTGTCGAACACAGTCGCCAACATGTCGAGCCGATCGAGCGCGGCGCGGCGTTCCGCCGGATCGTAAGGCCGGCCACGATTTGTGAAACGAAACCCGGCGAAGCCGCGCCCGAACGCGGCATTGTTGGTGAAACTCATTGTGGTTTTGCTTTCGGTACTACCCCGCAGCGCGCCTTACAGATGGTAGTGCCGACCGCGCGCGCAAGGCGCGGGTTGATGTTTCATCGAGCGCGGTGCCCGGTACGAGCTTAAAACGCCGGAATAGATAAAAGACACAAACGAGATGGAACCAGACGGAACAACATTAGGAGGCTTGGCCAATGTCCAATATTCGGATCCTCAATCCCGACAGCCTCGGCAAGCCGCTCGGGCAATATTCGCAACTGACGCGGGTGAAGGCTTCGGAGTTTTTGTTCATCGCCGGGCAAGTCGGCGCCGACAAAGACGGCAAGGCCCCGGCCGATTTCGACGCGCAGTGCGGTCTGGTCTTCGCCAATATCGGCGCGGCGCTCTCCTCGCAGGGCGCGAGCTTCGCCAATCTGGTCGAGTTCACGACCTATCTCGTGCACGCCCAGGACATCGCCAAGTTCATGGCCTATCGCACACGCGAATTTCCCAAACTGTTCAAGGGCGGCGCCTATCCGCCCAACACGCTCTTGATTATCGATCGCTTGGTGCGCGAGGAATTTTTGATCGAAGTGAGCGCGATCGCGACGCTATAGGCGCCGAATGCTGTTCCCTCCCCTGAAAGGGGAGGGATGGATTGCGGAAGGCCATCCAGACAGGGGTCAGCCGCGGCGCGGCATTGAGGTATAGGGCGAGAAGCCGTGCGCTTTGGCCTGGTTGTAGTAGCCGCGCGAATAAAGCGCGACGGCGCGGCTCTCGTTGCCGCCGGCGGCGCGATAGGCGCCGGCGAGATAGCGCAGCGCGTAGGTCATGTTGGTTTGCGGATCAAGAAGCCCGGCGGCCGAGCCGGTATAGCCCATCGCACGTGCAGTGCCGAGCCGGATCTGCATCAAGCCGTAATTGCCGGCATGCACCGCGCGTGGATTGCCGCCGCTCTCGCGGCGGATGACGCGCGCGACCAGCGATGCAGGCAACCCGGCCGCGGCCGCCTGTGACGCCGCCGTCGTGGAGACGTTGTCAAAGCTCGCGGAGCGCGCGTAGCCGCTGCCGCTGTAGCCGGTTTGGCCCGTTGTGTAGGGTGAATAAAAATTTTGGTACGCGTAGCCGCCGCTGGACGCGAAATCATTCGCATACATCGAGTAGAGGTGACGCCCGGCATAATGAACACCGTGCGCATGGGCATGCCGGTAAGAATAGCGATGCGCATGCGCCGAGGCTGGGGCACAACTAATAAATGCAACAGCAGTCATCGGAACAGCGGCCGCAACAAGTTTCAACGCGACGTTCAAACAACGCATAACGTGGCTCCTGACGTTAATCCGTGAGAAGCCCCTCACGCGCTGCTTGTCGCGGGCGAATCCGGCCGCGCTTCGGCCATTTGATGCGGTTGCAAAGGTTTAGTCGTGGCAGCGGAACGCCACATATGTGGCGGTGCGACGTTGGGCGCGCGACTTACTCTGGAAATTTCCGCCGCGCGGTGCTTGTCGCCAGCGGCGCGCCGTTGGCGCCGAGCGCCTTGATGGTGAATGCGTAGGTATGGACTTCGCCGGGCGGCGGCGACGGACCGACAAAGCTTTTCGCGAACGCGCCGCACGGCACTTCGGCTTGCCCGCGAAAATCGACCGTGCCGCCACCGTGATGAAAGCTCGGCTTGTTGAGATCGGTCATGTGGAAGTCAAGCTTTGCCGTGCCTTGCGGCACGTCAGTGAGCGCAAAGCGTGGCGAACCTGCGCACCAAGTGAAGGAGGCCGAAAATGCGAACGCGCCGGACGTGTTCAACAACAGCGCCAGCGCGGCGGCGCTAAGCATGGAGCAATAACGGTGCAGGCGCGCTTTGCACATGATCGCAGCCCATTTGCGATTTTGAGTCCAGCTGCATCCCGCCTGCGCGGGGCCGAGCGGGTTCGAAATCAGTTATCCAAAAAGCTTCGCAGCTTCCTTGACCGGCTCGGATGCTTCAATTTCCGCAGCGCCTTGGCCTCGATCTGGCGGATGCGCTCGCGGGTCACCGAGAACTGCTGGCCGACTTCTTCCAGCGTGTGGTCGGTGTTCATGCCGATACCGAAACGCATGCGCAACACGCGCTCCTCGCGCGGGGTGAGCGAAGCGAGTACGCGCGTCGTGGTCTCGCGCAAATTGGACTGGATCGCGGCGTCGATCGGCAGGATCGCGTTCTTGTCCTCGATGAAATCGCCGAGATGCGAATCTTCCTCGTCGCCGATCGGAGTCTCGAGCGACAACGGCTCCTTGGCGATTTTGAGCACCTTGCGCACTTTCTCGAGCGGCATACCGAGCTTTTCCGCCAATTCTTCCGGCGTCGGCTCGCGGCCGATCTCGTTGAGCATCTGCCGCGAGGTGCGCACGATCTTGTTGATGGTCTCGATCATGTGCACCGGAATGCGGATGGTGCGCGCCTGGTCGGCGATCGAGCGGGTGATGGCCTGGCGAATCCACCAGGTCGCGTAAGTCGAGAACTTGTAGCCGCGGCGGTATTCGAACTTATCGACCGCTTTCATCAAGCCAATATTGCCTTCCTGGATCAGATCGAGGAATTGCAAACCGCGGTTGGTGTATTTCTTGGCGATGGAAATGACGAGGCGGAGATTGGCCTCGACCATTTCCTTCTTGGCCTGGCGCGCCTCGCGCTCGCCCTTCTGCACCATGTGCACGATCTTGCGGAATTCGCCGATCTCGAGACCGGTCTCGGTCGCCAGCGTGTGGATGTGCGTGCGCAATTCCTTGATGCGGTCCTTGTCGCGGGCGACGAAGCTCTTCCAGCCCTTTTCGGAAAGCTTCGAGATGCGGTTGAGCCAGCGCGGATCGAGCTCGGAGCCCTGATATTGCTTCAAGAAGCTCTCGCGGATGACGCCGTGGCCTTCGGCAAGGCGCATCAGGCGGCCTTCGTGGCTCACCAGCCGCTTGTTGATGTCATAGAGCTGTTCGACCAGCGCATCGATGCGCGCCTGATTAAGCCGCAGCGACTTGACCTGCTGGATGATCTCTTCCTTGAGCTTCTTGTATTTGCGCTCCTGGCTCGGCGTGAGCGAACCGGTCGAGTGCAGCTTGTTGTGGATGTCCTGCTCTTGCAGGCGTCGCAGCCGCTTGAACTCGTTGGCGATGGTGTCGAAGGTCTCGAGCACCTTCGGCTTGAGCTCGGCCTCGATCGCGGCGAGCGACATGGAATTTTCGAGATCGTCTTCGTCGAGATCGGATTCCGGAATTTGGCCCTCTTCGCCGCCTTCCTCGCCGACGCCGGCCGCCGCGGCGGGCTTAAACGGCGTCGCTGCGGGCGGCGCCGACGGTGGCGAAGCCGATTGCAGCGGCGTTGGCGTAGCGCCATTGCCGCCTGGCGGGGCGGCTTCACCGACGCCAACCGCGGGCGCGGCCTGCTTGGCGTCGGGGCCGGCATAGGTCGCTTCGAGATCGATGATGTCGCGAAGAAAGACTTTTCCTTCGTTGAGCTCGTCGCGCCAGATGATGATGGCCTGGAACGACAGCGGGCTTTCGCACAGTCCGGCGATCATCGCTTCGCGGCCGGCTTCGATGCGCTTGGCGATGGCGATTTCGCCTTCGCGGGACAATAGCTCGACCGAACCCATTTCGCGCAAATACATGCGCACCGGATCATCGGTGCGCTCGGCCGGCTCGCGGGTTTCGGATTTTGCCGGCGTCTTGGGCGCGACCTCGACGATATCGCCGCCTTCGCTCTCCTCCTCCGCCTCGGCCTCTTCCTCGTCCTCGTTGTCGGCTTCCTCGGTCTCGACGACGTTGATGCCCATTTCGTTCATCATCGCCAGCACGTCCTCGATCTTCTCGGAGGTTACCTCCTCAGACGGCATGACCGCATTGAGCTGTTCATAAGTGACGTAGCCGCGCTTTTTGGCCTGCTTGATCATCTTCTTGACGGCGGCGTCGGAGAGATCGAGCACCGGCAGCGGCGCATCCGGAGTTTCGGCCCCCTCCTTCTCCGGAGCCTCGGATTCTTTCTGCGGGGTCGTCATCCCCGGCCGGGCCACCTTGGATTTGGTCGGGACGGTCTTGGTGGCCGCGCTTTTGGTTGCCATGCTCTTTAATCTCCAACTGCGCGCCTTCACGGGCCGCCACTTTCAAGTCCCCTACCCTATGGCATCTAACACTGTCGCCACGGGCGCGGATCGCTGGGACCGGGCGACGCCCTTATCCCTGGTCATTGTCGGGCCGCCACGGGAGCGGACGACCGAAAGGCGGCGTCGGGCACGGGTTTTACCGACCTGCGCCACCCGAATCGAGGTCAAATTTGTCGAAACTGCGTTAAGCTCCGACTAACTATGCTACTCCCGGTAGGGGCGACCTCTCCTAAACCCCACACCGGGCCGGCCGCGGCCGGCAGCAGCCATCACCCACACCCCCGCTACAAGGACCTGACCGGCCGGCCCGAGGAGGCCCCGAATCCCTCGATCAGGGCTTCGGTTCCTTCGAGCGAAGCCAGTCTGGCTTTAACGTCGCGCAACCGGGCGTAGTTCGCCTCGGTATTGTCCTGGCCGAGCGCTGTCTCCGCGTCCTTAAGTTCCCTAGTTAGGGAATGCCATTGCCGATGCAAGGCAATGAGCTGCTTCCAGGTCAGTAAAACATCGGCGGCCCCGGCTTGCGGCCGCGCACCCCAAACCGAAGGGGTGGTGATGGTGCGCTCGATGCGTATGAGCAGATCGGCGAATCCGCGCTTGGTGAGCTCGCTGGCGAGCGCCGCTCGTTCGGCCTCGACGCCGGACTCACCGGACTGTTTGGCGAAGTCTTCGGCAAAATGATGGGCAAAGACGTCAATCAGGGCGCCTTTGAGCTTTTGTGTGTCGGCATGGCGGAACTCGGCGGCGGCGAGTTCCTCGAGATGCTCGTGCAAGAGCCACGGGTGGGCGATCGCCGTCTGCAGGATCAGCGCTTCCCGACGCGGGATCGCGGCACGGTGGCCGCGATGGACCGGGCTTGATGCGAGCTGGGGGCTCGCGGCGACGTAGGTCTCCTCGAAGGCACCCGGCAGACGTGACGGAACGGAGCCGCGCAGCCGCCCTTGGTCGAAGCGCCGGCCGAATGGCTGCGCCTCGAACATTCGCTCGAAATTTCTGCCCGGCGCACCGATAGCTTTGACGGCAAAGTTTGGCGGGGCGAACATCTGCCGCAGCCGACCGGCAAAGTCCTGCTTGTAGTAGCGGCGCACTGTCTCGTCGGCGACGGTCGCGATGATCTGGCCGATGCGCGCTTCGAGCGCCGCGCGGCGTTCCGGCGTGTCGAACGGACCCGCCTCGCTCTCGCGTGACCACAGCACGTGCACGAGCGGCCGCGCCGCCGCCAGCACATCATCGATCGCCTCCCGCCCACCGGAGCGCGCGAGATCGTCGGGATCTTGGCCGTCCGGCAGGCCTGCGAATTTCAGGCTCTTGCCGGGTTTGAGCAGCGGCAGCGCCAGATCGACCGCGCGATAGGCGGCGCGCCGCCCCGCATCGTCGCCGTCGAAGCAGAGAATCGGCTCGTCAGCCATGCGCCACATCAAAGCGAGCTGTTCGGCGGTAAGCGCGGTGCCGAGCGGCGCGACCGTCGCCTCGAACCCGGCGGTAACCATGGCGATGACGTCGGTATAGCCTTCCACCGCGATGACCACCGCGCCCTCATGCGCGGCCTTGCGGGCGCCGGCGATGTTGTAAAGCGTCGCGCCTTTGTGGAAGAGCGGCGTCTCCGGCGAATTGAGGTACTTGGCCGAGACATCTTTATCGAGCGCGCGGCCGCCGAAGGCGATGACGCGCCCGCGCCAATCGGTGATCGGAAACATCACGCGATCGCGGAAGCGGTCATAGGGCACTGCGATGTCCTCGCCGCTCACCAACAATCCAGCTTCGATCATGTCCTCGACCGGGATTTTCGCCGCGCCGAGATGCTCCTTGAGCGCATATTGTTCGGCAACCGCATAGCCGAGCCGGAATTTGAGCTGGGTTGGCGCGTGAATGCCGCGGTCAAGAAAATAGCCGCGGCCCCGCGCACCGGCGCGTGACGCCAGCGTCGATTCAAAGAATTTGGCGGCAAGCTCGACGATATCGTGCAAACTCTTGCGGCGTTCCTCCTGCGCCTGCGCCTCGCGCGTCATCACCGGCAGCGGAACGCCGGCCTGCTGCGCCAGCCGCTCGACGGCTTCCGGAAAGCTCACGCCTTCGGTGAGCATGAGAAAATCGAAAATGTTGCCGTTCTTGCCGGAGGAGAAGTCGAACCACATCGCCTTCTGGTCATTGACGAAGAACGATGGCGTCTTCTCATTGTTGAAGGGCGACAACCCCTTCCATTCGCGGCCGGCCTTGCGCAATTTCACGCGCCGGCCGACGACCTCCGAGACTGGAAGCCGCGCCCGCAGCTCGTCGAGAAATTGCGGCGTAAATCGCATGGTGATTCGCAGAAGCTTAGCGCGGCTGCGGCGCGAAGATAGGCAATTTACCCGTCAGGAAGGTTCCCGGCAGGAAGCTTGGGCCTTGTCCCGGTTATCCACAGCCCGTCATTCCGGCACGTGGGCGAAGCCCGCGGAGCCGGAATCCATATTCACCGGCGGTGGTTATGGATTCTGGGCCCGGCCTGCGGCCGTCCCGGAATGACCACCTCAATCCCCCGCCATGCCGGCGGCTTTGACCACCTGCTCCGCCACTTTGCGGTCTTCGACGATCTCGGCGGCGAACGCGTCGGGCGTACTGGTGGCGCCAACGAGGCTGCGGTCCTTGAGTTGCTTCTGCGCGAAATCGGGGTCGGCGACGATCGCGGCTACCTCCTTGGCGAGACGGTCGACAATCGGCCGCGGCGTGCCGGCCGGCGCGAACAGGCCGTACCAGCCGCGTGAGGGCGGGCCGCCATAGCCGGTCTCTTTCAGCGTCGGTACTTTCGGAAAATTCGGTGAGTGAATGTTGTTGAGCATCACCAGCGGCGTCATGGTGCCGGCCCTGATCTGGCCGATGACATTGCCCTCGCCGAACAGGCCGATCGGGGTGAAGCCCGAGAGGATGGCATTGACCGCCTCGCCGCCGCCCTTGAATGGCACCCGGACCCAATCGGCGCCGCGTTCTTTCTTTAGGGTCTCCATATAGAGCACCATCGGCGCGCCGGGCGTGAGATAAGACAAAGTCCCGGGCCGCTTCTTCGACAGCGCGATCAACTCGTCAACTGTTTTCACTTTCAGATCAGCATTGACCACCATGACGTGGATCAGATCAAACAGCTTGGTGATCGGTTGCAAGCCGTGCTCCGGATCGAACGGCATGTCCTTGATCAGGAACTGGTTGTAGATAATCGGATCGGCATTGATGATGCAGATGGTGTAGCCGTCCGGCGCCGAATCCTGGCAGGCCCTGGCGCCGACGTTCTGCATTCCGCCTGGGCGATTTTCGACGACGATCGCACGACCGAGCCGCTCGCGCAGCTTCTCGCCGAGCGCGCGCATGAAGACGTCGCTGATCCCGCCCGGGCTCGCGGTGGTGAGCGCGCGAATCGGCCGCGTCGGCCAATCTTGCGCGCTTGCCGATAAAGTCGCGACCAAGAGCAAGAGGAGGGTTGCAATCGAGCGCAGATAAAAGCGAGACACGGCGAGATTCTCCTGCGAATAATTATGCCATGACCGACTGCGTGATGCGCTCACGAAGCGCCGCTCTGGCCTTGCCGTAGCGCTCCGATAATGCGGCCTTGATCGATTCCGGGGCGCGGTCCGGATGGCCCGAATCGAATGGCGGCGCCGGGTCATATTCAATGCCGAGCTGAATCGTGCGAGCGGTCGTCTCGCCGGCGATTTCCGCGACCACGCTGAGCCCAAAATCGACGCCTGCGGTGACGCCGCCCGCGGTGATCAAATTGCCGTCGCGCACGATCCTTGCTTTCTCGTATTTCGCGCCGAGGAGAGGCAACAATTCGGTGTAGGCCCAATGCGTGGTCGCGCGCCGGCCTTGCAGCAATCCGGCAACGCCGAGCACGAATGCGCCGGTGCAAACCGAGGTGATGTATTTCGCGCCGGCCGCCTGCCGGCGGACGAAATCGATGGTCTCGCGATCGCCGATCGCGCCGATGACGCCTTTGACGCCGCCGGGAACGCAGATCAGGTCGAGCGGCGGGCAGTTCGTAAAGCTGTGAGTCGGCAAGAGGCTCAATCCGCAATCGCTCGGTACCGGGCTTTCCGATTTCGCCGCCACAACGGTCCTCGACTGCGGCAAGCGGGCCAGCACCTGCAGCGGTCCCGTGAGATCGAGTTGGGTGAGGTCGGGGAAGAGGACAAAACCGACAGTAAAACTGGACATGGCCATTTCCGTTTCCGTGCCGCCGCCGCGGCGCAGGTTGAGACAAGGTACTCGTCAGCCGCCCAGGAGTTTTTTCACCTGAGCGCCGGCCTTGCCAAAGTCCATCTGGCCGGCAAAGCGCTGCTTGAGCGCCGCCATGGTGCGCCCCATGTCCTTGAGCGTTGCCGCTTCCAGCTCCTTGATCAGCGCCGAAATCGCGTGCGCGGCTTCGATATCGGACATCTGCTTGGGCAGGTAGGCGGAAATGATACCGATCTCCTCGCGTTCCTGGGCCGCGAGTTCGCTGCGTCCGGCTTTTTCATAAAGTTCGAGTGCTTCGTGCCGCTGCTTCACCATTTTCTGCATCACGTCGACGATTTCGGCATCATTGAGCGTGGTGCGCTCGGCGCCGCGGGTCTCCCGCTCCAGGATCGCGGCATTGATGAGGCGAAGCGTCGAGACCCGCCGCCCCTCACCGGATTTCATAGCCTCTTTTAGAGCGCTGTTGATGTCGTCGCGTAGCACGTCGATCCTCGCTTGATTGAAAGCTTCCTAGTCCACACGCGTTCCTTTGCTCTCGTTCCTCGCTTCACGCAATGGGCTGAAGAACCTGGCGATGGGCGCGGCACCACCGCTTTCGCGCCTTTCGGATAATATGGTGGCTAAAAGCGAACGGTGGTTGCGTCTCGACATATAATACGCAACTAAGAGCCCATGATCGGCAAGCCATTGAGCCGCAAGCCATCGAGCCAGAAACCATCGAGCCAGAAACCAGTGGCCGGAACACGCCTTCCGCAGGCGCAAGCTTCGCAAGCCGCTCCTGGGAGCGATGGTCGTACTCAATCGGACCAAGACGGCTGGATCGACGCCAAGCCGACGGCGCTCCTCGTCCTTGCCGACGGCACCGTGCTCGAAGGGCAGGGCTTTGGCGCCACCGGGCACGCAGTCGGCGAGGTCTGCTTTAACACCGCGATGACCGGCTATCAGGAGATCCTCACCGATCCCTCCTATGCCGGACAAATCATCACCTTCACCTTTCCCCATATCGGTAATGTCGGCACCAACGACGAGGACATTGAGACGGTCAATCTGGCGGCGACACCCGGCGCGCGCGGCGTCGTGCTGCACTCGGCCATCGCCGCGCCGTCGAACTACCGCGCGACGCGGCATCTCGATCAATGGCTTAAGAGCCGCGGCGTGATCGGGCTTGCCGGTATCGACACCCGCGCGCTGACCGTGCTGATCCGGCAAAAGGGCATGCCCAATGCGGTCATTGCCCACGAACCGTCCGGCCGCTTCGACCGCGACGCTCTACACCGCGAGGCCAAGGCGTGGCCGGGCCTAGTCGGCATGGATCTGGTGCCGATGGTCACCACTGGGCAGCGCTTCACCTGGGACGAAACGCCGTGGCTTTGGGGCGAAGGCTATGGCCGCCAGGCACAACAGGAATTTCACGTCGTCGCCATCGATTACGGGATCAAGCGCAATATTCTCCGCCAGCTCGCCGGCAATGCCTGCAAAGTCACCGTGGTGCCGGCCACCACCGCCGCTGCCGATATTCTGGCGCTCAAGCCGGACGGCATTTTCCTCTCCAACGGGCCGGGCGACCCGGCCGCGACCGGCCAATATGCGGTGCCGGTCATTCGCACTTTGATCGAGAAAAAACCGGTATTCGGCATTTGCCTCGGGCATCAGATGCTGGCGCTCGCGGTCGGCGCCAAGACGATGAAAATGCATCAGGGCCATCACGGCGCAAACCATCCGGTGAAGGATCTCATCACCGGCAAAGTCGAGATCACCTCGATGAACCACGGCTTTGCAGTCGATCGGGCGACGCTGCCCGACCATGCCGTGGAGACGCATGTGTCCCTGTTCGATGGTTCAAATTGCGGACTGGCGCTCAAAGACCGGCCGGTCTTCTCGGTGCAATATCATCCGGAAGCCTCCCCCGGGCCGCGCGACAGCCACTTCTTGTTCCGCCGCTTCATCGAATTGATGCGCGAGGCTAAGGCCAAGCGCTGATCGCGACCGACCGGGTTGTCCCGTAGGCATATTCGTTGGATGGCAAATTCGTTGGATCGCAAAGCGAGATCAGGCGATCGGCCTTCCCTCCCCGTCGAATCTGTCCTAAGACGCTCTCGCGCGGGGCCGAGCCCCGCCATTGGCCGGCGCGCAGTAGGCGCGCTCTTTTTTTGCCTCGTGTCATTCCGGGGCGCCGTGTAGCGGCGAGCCCGGAATCCATCACCGCCAGTGGTTATGGATTCCGGGCCCGGCCCTACGGGCCGTCCCGGAATGACGCGCCTGGGATGCGACGATACTGATGCCTAAACGCACCGACATATCCTCGATCCTGATCATCGGCGCCGGCCCGATCGTAATCGGCCAGGCCTGCGAGTTCGATTATTCCGGCACGCAAGCCTGCAAGGCGCTCAAGGCCGAGGGCTATCGCGTCGTCCTGGTCAACTCCAATCCGGCGACCATCATGACCGACCCGGATCTGGCGGACGCGACTTACATCGAGCCGATCACGCCGGAGATCGTCGCCAAGATCATCGCCAAAGAGCGCAACGTGGTACCGGGCGGCTTTGCGCTGTTGCCGACGATGGGCGGGCAAACCGCGCTCAACACGACGCTGTCGCTCCGCCGCATGGGCGTGCTCGACGAATACGATGTCACCATGATCGGCGCGACCGCGGCGGCGATCGACAAGGCGGAAGACCGCAAGCTGTTCCGCGAGGCGATGACCAAGATCGGGCTGGCGACGCCGCGCTCGCATCAGGTCAAGACGCTGGTCGCCGCGCTGCAAGCGCTTGACGATATCGGGCTACCGGCGATCATTCGGCCGTCGTTCACGCTCGGCGGCACTGGCGGCGGCATTGCTTATAACAAGGAGGAATTCATCGAGATCGTCGAGCGCGGGCTCGATGCGTCGCCGACCAGCGAAGTGCTGATCGAAGAATCGGTGCTCGGCTGGAAAGAATTCGAAATGGAGGTGGTGCGCGACAGGAACGACAATTGCATCATCATCTGCTCGATCGAGAACCTCGATCCGATGGGCGTGCATACCGGCGATTCCATCACCATCGCGCCGGCGCTCACGCTCACCGACAAGGAATATCAGATCATGCGCGACGCCTCGATCGCGGTGCTGCGCGAGGTCGGGGTGGAGACCGGCGGCTCGAACGTGCAATTCGCGGTCAATCCCGCCGACGGACGGCTTGTCGTCATCGAGATGAACCCGCGCGTGTCGCGCTCGTCGGCGCTCGCGTCGAAGGCCACCGGGTTCCCGATTGCCAAAGTCGCGGCCAAGCTCGCCGTCGGCTACACGCTCGATGAAATCGCCAACGATATTACCGGCGGCGCCACACCGGCCTCGTTCGAGCCGACGATCGATTACATCGCCACCAAAGTGCCGCGCTTTGCGTTTGAGAAATTTCCCGGCGCCGAACCGGTGCTGACCACCTCGATGAAATCGGTCGGCGAGGCGATGGCGATCGGCCGCACCTTCGCCGAAAGCTTGCAGAAAGCGCTGCGCTCGCTGGAAACCGGCTTGACCGGACTAGACGAGATCGCAATCCCCGGCCTCGGCCAAGGCGACGACAAGAACGCGATCCGCGCCGGCCTCGGCACGCCGTCTCCGGACGGAATTCTCAAAGTGGCACAGGCGATTCGGCTCGGCATGAGCGATGCCGAAATTCATACCGCATGCCGGATCGATCCGTGGTTTCTCGCACAAATCCGCGCCATCGTGGACTTGGAGGCGCAGATCCGCGCCAAGGGTTTGCCGGCGACGGCAACCGCCTTGCGCCGCCTCAAGGCGATGGGATTTTCCGATGCGCGGCTCGGCCGTCTGACCGGCACGAGCGTCGAGGACGTCGCGCGGCGCCGGCGCGAGCTCGCGGTGCGGCCGATCTTCAAGCGCATCGACACTTGCGCGGCCGAATTCGCCTCCCCGACCGCCTATATGTATTCGACTTACGAAACGCCGTTTGCCGGTCGCGCCGTCGACGAGGCGGCGCCGTCAGCTAAGAAAAAAATCATCATCCTTGGCGGCGGCCCCAACCGCATCGGCCAAGGCATCGAATTCGATTATTGCTGCTGCCACGCCTGCTTCGCGCTCAAGGACGCGGGCTACGAAACCATTATGATCAACTGCAATCCGGAAACGGTGTCGACCGATTACGACACTTCCGACCGGCTCTATTTCGAGCCGCTGACCGCCGAGGACGTCATCGAAATCATCGACAGCGAGCGCGCCAACGGCACGCTGCACGGTGTCATCGTGCAGTTCGGCGGCCAGACCCCGCTCAAGCTCGCCGAAGCGCTGGAAGCCGCGCAGGTGCCGATCCTCGGCACTTCGCCTGACGCGATCGACCTCGCCGAAGACCGTGACCGTTTCAAACGCCTCCTTGACCGGCTCAAGCTGCGCCAGCCGCGCAGCGGCATTGCCACCAGTCCCGAGCGAGCGCGCGCGATCGCCGAATCGATTGGCTATCCGATCGTGATCCGTCCTTCATACGTGCTCGGCGGCCGGGCCATGGAGATCGTTCACGATGCGCATCAGCTCGACCGCTATGTCGCGCGGCTCGCCGCCGATCTCGATCGTCCTTCCGAAATCGCCGTTTCCGACAAGCGGCCGCTGCTCATCGACAGCTATCTCACCGACGCGGTGGAGGTCGATGTCGATTGCCTTTCCGACGGCAGGGACAGCTACATCGCCGGCATCATGGAGCACATCGAAGAGGCCGGGATTCATTCCGGCGATTCGGCGTGCTCGCTGCCGCCGCACAATCTATCGGCCGAAGTGATCGCCGAGCTTTCCCGCCAAACGTGCGCGCTCGCGCTCGCGCTCAAGGTCGGCGGCTTGATGAACGCGCAATATGCGATCAAGGACGGCGACATTTACGTGCTCGAAGTCAATCCGCGCGCCTCGCGCACGGTGCCGTTCGTCGCCAAAGTGAGCGGCATACCGGCGGCCAAGATCGCCGCCCGCATCATGGCCGGGGAATCATTGGCCAGCTTTCATCTCAAGCCGCAGGAGTTTGAGGCTGGCCGCGCTCACCATGTCGGCGTGAAGGAGGCGGTGTTTCCGTTTGCGCGATTCGGCGACAAAGTCGACACCGTGCTCGGCCCGGAAATGAAATCGACCGGCGAGGTGATGGGCATCGATCGCGACTACAATGTCGCCTTCGCCAAGAGCCAGCTCGGCGGTGGGGCGCGGCTGCCGAAATCAGGCACCGTTTTCGTTTCCGTCAAGGATGCCGACAAGCCGCGCATTCTTGAAGCGACGCGGCTGCTTACTGGATTAGGCTTCCGCGTGATGGCGACCTCGGGAACCCAGCGGTTCCTCGCCGAACACGGCGTCGCCGCGGTCAAGATCAACAAAGTCGCCGAAGGCCGACCGCATATCGTCGACGCCATCAAAAACGGCGAGGTTCAGGTCGTCTTTAACACCACCGAAGGGGCGACCGCGCTGGCCGATAGCCGCTCGCTACGCCGCGCTGCCCTCTTGCATAAAGTGCCGTACTACACCACTCTTTCAGGGGCCGTCGCCGCAGCGCAGGGCATCAGAGCCTATCTCGGAGGCGACCTCGAGGTTTGTGCGCTGCAAACTTATTTCGCGGTCGAATCTGATCGAGCGTCGGAGCGGCCACAGCGACGGAACGTGTAGAGCCATTTCCACGTCGCGGGGCCGAACGATGCTTCGGTCCGCGATGGGTTTTTTTGACTCTGCTCTAGGAGGTTTGGACTGATGGACAAGATTCCGATGACGGCAGAGGGCTACTCGGCGTTGGCGGCCGAGCTGAAGCACTGCCAACAGGTGGAGCGACCTCGGATCATCCAGCAGATAACCGACGCCCGCACCCACGGCGATCTTTCGGAAAACGCCGAATATCACGCGGCAAAAGAATCGCAGTCGCTCAACGAGGGCCGCATTGCGGAACTCGAAGATAAGATCGCACGCGCCGAAGTGATTGATGTTTCAAAGCTTTCCGGCGACACGATCACCTTTGGCGCGACCGTCACGCTGATCGACGAAGACACCGACAAAAAAACGGTGTGGCAGATCGTTGGCGAGCCGGAGGCGGACGCCAAGAAGGGCAAGATCTCCATCACCTCGCCGCTCGCGCGCGCCTTGGTCGGAAAAAAGAAAGGCGCCCAGGTCGAGGTGGTCACGCCGGGCGGCGCCAAGGCCTATGAAGTGATGAAGGTCGAGTGGAAATAGCGCGCCGGCCTGATTTGGGAGATATTGCAATGTAATGGCCGGGTTCATTCCCGGCCATTACGATTTTTGGGCCCAAAAGCGGGATCCCGGGGAATATTGGGGACTGTCGGCCGGTCCCTTGTGCGGTCGGGGGTTGCGTATCTTGCATAGCTCCTCAGAATCCTTAGATAGGAAGCCGGTGCGCTGCCAATGCCGCCCGTTGGCAGCCGAGCCTCCACAACGCCCATTTCGCCAAGGGCATCAGGCAGATCGAGCTCCTCATCTGCCGCAACCCGCGGGGTTAAGCTGGTGCCCAGTTCCAAGCGAGCCGTTAACGCCAAGCTCGTGATCATCGGCTCCGGCCCGGCTGGCTATACCGCCGCGATCTATGCCGCGCGCGCCATGCTCGACCCAATCCTGATCCAAGGCATCGCGCCTGGCGGGCAGCTCACCATCACGACCGACGTCGAGAATTATCCGGGCTACGCCGACGTGATCCAGGGGCCGTGGCTTATGGAGCAGATGCAGAAGCAAGCGGCTCATGTCGGCACCAAGCTCGTTGCCGATCACGTCAACAAAGTTGATCTGGGCAAGCGGCCATTCCGTGTCGAATGCGAGTCCGGCGACGTTTATCTCGCCGACACGCTCATTCTGGCGACCGGCGCTCAGGCGCGCTGGCTCGATTTACCGTCGGAGCAAAAATTCCGCGGCTACGGCGTTTCCGCCTGCGCCACCTGCGACGGCTTTTTTTATCGCGGCAAGGAAGTTCTGGTGATCGGCGGCGGCAATACCGCCGTCGAGGAAGCACTGTTTCTCACCAATTTTGCCTCCAAGGTAACGCTCGTGCATCGCCGCGACCACCTGCGCGCCGAGCGCATTCTCCAAGAGCGGCTTTATCAGAATCCAAAAATCTCGGTGCTCTGGAATACCGTGCTCGACGACGTGCGGGGCCATGACGATCCGCTCAAGGTAACCGGCGCGGTGCTGCGCAACGTCAAGACCGGCGAGGTCGTCGAGCGGCCGGTCGACGGAATTTTCATCGCCATCGGTCATTCGCCGGCGACTGAGCTCGTTGCCGGCCAGGTCGAGATGAAGCCTTCGGGTTACGTCAAGACCGCTCCACACTCGACGGCGACTTCGGTGCCGGGCCTGTTCGCCGCCGGCGATGTCACCGACGATGTTTATCGGCAGGCGGTCACGGCGGCCGGGCTCGGCTGCATGGCCGCCCTGGAAGCGGAGCGATTTCTGGCGGCGCATGGCGAGGCCGAGCCACGGATGCCAGCAGAGCTGGCGGCGGAGTGAGTTCCGCGATCGGCGCGCGCGGTCAGGCAGGAAACACGCAGATGGATTGGGACAAACTCAAAGTATTTCACGCCGCCGCCGAAGCCGGCAGCTTCACGCATGCCGGCGAGCAGCTTGGGCTGTCGCAGTCGGCGGTATCGCGCCAAGTCAGCGCGCTCGAACAGGAGCTGACGGTCTCGCTGTTTCACCGCCACGCCCGCGGCCTGATCCTCACCGAACAGGGCGAGTTGCTCTATCGGACCGCCCATGACGTGTTCATGAAGCTCGAAGCGGCCCGCGCCAAGCTCACGGACAGCCGCGAACGGCCGAACGGCGATCTGCGGGTGACGACCACGCCGGGCATCGGTGTCCACTGGCTCACGCCGCGGCTCGGCGAGTTTGCCGACCTTTATCCCGAAGTTCACATCACGCTTCTCACCACCGACGAGGAGCTCGACCTGGCGATGCGCGAGGCTGACGTCGCCATCCGGCTTCGCCAGCCGACCCAGCCGGATCTTATTCAGCGCAAGCTATTTTCGGTGCATTTCCACGTCTATGCCTCGCCGGAATATCTTAAGAGATTCGGCACGCCGCGGAATTTGGAGGATCTCGATAACCATCGGCTCCTGGTGCTCGGCGGCAATGTCCCACCCTATCTGCAGCGCGCCCGCTGGCTGATCGAAGTGGCCCGCGACGGCAAAGGACCGCGCACCCCGCACCTGATCATCAACAATATTCTCGGCATCCTGCGCGCTTGCCAGCGCGGGCTGGGCATCGCGATGCTGCCGGACTACCTGGTCGAGGAAAATGGCGGGCTGGTGCAATTGTTCGGCGAGGGCGACGCGATCGCGCTCGACGCCTATTTCGTCTATCCGGAAGAGTTAAAGAACGTCGCCCGGGTTCAGGCTTTCCGCGACTTCCTGGTCGCCAACGCGCAGCGTTGGAATTTTTAAGCAGGCAAACCGCACGACATCCGCTGCCACCGTTAAGTCGGGTCGATTAGCCGCGTTTATTATTTTATGCCCGCTTGTTCGCATGGCTGGCATGTCACGCCCCCGATTGTTCGTACCGGTTGTCACTTGCATACTCATATCGTTCTGCGCGCAAGAGCTTGCCGCGTTCCTCCTAAGTTTGGCAGCCCCTGCAAGCAGTTGTTCCCCTCTGGAAGGTGTCGTCGGCGCCTCCGCCGCCGGCGAACTAAACCGGGCCCGCAAGGGCCCGGTTTTATTTTGTGCAAATCGTCATTGCGAGCGAAGCGAAGCAATCCAGAGAATTCGCGAGGCTTTGGATTGCTTCGTCGCCCTTCGGGCTCCTCGCAATGACGGAGTCGCCCATATGCCCCGAAGTCAATTCGGCTCGAGGCCTTTGGCCTTGATCACGGTTTTGGCGGCGGGCCGGCGAAGAAAATCGATCACCGCGCGGCCGCCATCGGGCGCTTGCGGGGCGCTGGGCACGAATGCGGTGAATTGGGTCACGCTTTGCAGCGCCTCTGGCAGCGGCCCGGCGATATCGACGCCGGACACCGCCATCAGTTCGGCCATCTGCTGAATGCCGATCTCGGCTTCGCCCCGCGCGACAATAAGACCGACGAGTCCGGCGGGACCGCCGGCGCCGTAAATCGACTTGTCCTTGATTGCCGCGGCAATGCCGAGCCGTTCGAACACGGACGCCATATGGGCGCCGCTCGCGCCGCCGCCGACCGGCTTGCTCAGCGCGATCGATTTAGCGCGCAGCATCGCCGCTTTGAATGCTTCCGCCGAGGAAAGGTCCGGCCGCGGCGCGCCTTTGGCGACGCATACGCCGATGAAAGACCGCGCCAGATCGGCAAGGCTGCCGGCGAGGCCGCGGCCTTGCGCAATCAGGCCTTGCGCGCCGGCATGGGTGACGATCGCGACATCGGCGCCTTCGCCCTCCGCTAGCCGCTTCTCAAGTTGCAGCGAGGGCCCGAACGTGAGCTTAAGCCTATAGCCCGTTTCGCGCTCGAAGACCGGCCCAAACTCTTCGAATGCCGTCTTCATGGCGGTGGTGCTCAAAACAGTCACTTCGCGTTCGTTCGGCAAAACCAGCCTCCCCGGTGCAAGGCACCGTTTGGTAAATCTGCAAAGACGCGAACCCAACTGCGCGATCAACTAAGTGTGATCTTCGGCCCTCTTATCATCAAATGATATCCGCACCCCCGCCTTTGTCGGTGAATCGCGCTACAATGCACCGGTTCGCACGCAAGGCGCCAAGATACAAAGGCGCTCCGACGAGTGGAAACAACGTCCGGAGACAGTGACGGGAGACAGTAACGAATGTTCACGCGCAGACATTTGCTGTACGCCGGGACGGCCGCCGCCGCGCTCGGGATATTTCGCCTGGCGCGGCCGCATGTCGCCAGCGCCGAGGGCCGCGTTTACGAAGTGACGCATAGTGATGACGAGTGGCGCAAGCTGTTGACGCCGGAGCAATTTAACGTACTGCGCCGGGAAGGCACCGAGCGGCCGTTCACCAGCGCGCTTTTGAACGAGCATCGCAACGGCACGTTCGGCTGCGCCGGCTGCGACCTGCCGCTGTACTCATCCAAGACTAAATTCGAAAGCGGCACCGGCTGGCCGAGTTTTTGGGCGCCGCTGGAGCATGCGGTCGACGAGACCGAGGATCGCAGCTTCGGCATGACCCGCACCGCGGTATCGTGCCATCGCTGCGGCGGCCATCTCGGCCACGTCTTCACCGACGGCCCGAAGCCGACCGGGCTCCGCTACTGCATGAACGGCGTGGCGCTGAAGTTCACCGCCTCACCTGCGGGGTCGAGCTGACCAATCCCAAAATGCGTATTCCGGACGCGGCGCGGCTCAGTGATGCGCCTTGTCGTCGCCCTTGCCTTTAGCGGCGGGGCCACCACCGCCGCCCTTGCCGCCTCCACCGCCCGGCGGCGGACCGGCGTTGCGCGTGACGTTGCCGCCGCGGTTCACATTGCCGCCGCCACCACCACCGCCGTTGAAGTTGCGATTGACATTGACGTTGCGGTTGACGTTCTGATTTTGGTTTTGGTTTCGATTGATATTTAAGTTGCGGTTGACGTTCGCATTGATGGTTGCGTTTGCGTTGCTGTTGACATTCGCATTGGTGTTGACGCGCGCATTGGTATTGACGTTCGCGTTCGTATTGACATGCGCGTTGGTGTTGACGTTCGCATTCGTGTTTAACTTCGGGTTCAGTGGTCCCGTTCCGCCGCGCGTGTCGCCTTGGAACGTTTTGCCTTGATTGCCTTGCAACGTGTTGCCTTGATTTCCCTGGATATGGAACTGGCCTTGCGTGCCTTGCTGCGTCCCTTTCTGCGTCCCTTGCAGGTTGCCTTGGAACGTGCCGCGCGTACCTTGGGAATTCTGGAAATTCTGAAAATTCCTCGGCTCGCCAAATTGCTGACGCAGCGCCGCGTTCTGGAATCCGGCACTGCCGCGGTGCGCGGCGTCGAAATGCCAACTATTGAAGCCGTTCCGTTCGGCCACGAAATTGGTGCGATTGAACCGATTGTAATTGACCACATTGATGGTCACTGGGCCGCCGCCGCGCCAACCGCCGTGCCAGCCCCAATTGTAGTGGGACCATAGCGCCGAGCCGACGAAGAATCCCACGCCGAAGCCAATCATCGCGGCGCCGACCACATATCCCGGCGGATACCAGTAGAACGGCCTATAGGCCGGCCACAGCCAGGGACCATAGACCGCGTAAGGGTCGTAGATCGGCACATAATAGACGCCGGGATCGACCGGCTCGATCACAATGTATTCGGGCGGCGGCGGTGGCGGCAGCAGCGCCGGGTCGACGCCGACTGGGACCGGGCCCAGCGGCGGAGGCGGCTCCGGCGGCGCAACTGTGCTGACCCTGATTCTGTCCGAGGATCTGAGATTGCCGTTGGCTTGCGCCTTGCCGCGTAATTGCTGAATGGCGTTGGAGACGTCGTCGGGCTGCGCCAGGAAAGCTTCGCCGAGCTGCTGGGTCCAGTCGAGCTTGTCATTCATCATCGACAAGACTTGAGGAACCGCCGTCAAACCTTTGACGCTGGCATCCCAGGGCTGTTGCTGCATCGCATCCTGCAGCGGATCGCCGTGCACGTTCGGGTGCGCGCTCACCCAGCGCTCCGCTTCGACCACTTCGATCGGATAGGTCGAGGCGGTCAGGATCTGCGCCACCAGGTCGTCGGGGTAGAGCGCAATCGGCGCGACCAGTTTTTCCAGCTCCCCCTGGCCGAGTTGTGGCCCCGCGGGTTGCGGCGGCTGCTGCGCGGCGTCAGGCGGCGGCAGCTGCACTCCAGGAGGCGGCTGATCCTGCCCCATTGCTTGGGCCATTGCTGGAAGGGTTGAAAACACGAGCGTGCCGCTGGTGACAATCGCGCAAGACCCCCGCAGCATTTTCGACAAATTCTTCATTGCCAGTCCCCTACCGTGCGACGTATCAGATAAGAACAAATGACAATATCTCGCGGCCAATGTGTGGCCGACGAATCAAGGTCGCGTGACCTTTTCTTAACGCCTGTACAGAAAGCGGCTTGGTTCAAGCACCTTGGATCGGACCGAAGTTAGCATCCGCCGTGCGACGCAAGGCCGAGCGCCTCACGTCCCGCCGCCGTCCCCGATCACCGAATACGGCGCCCAGAACAGCGGATGCGCGTAGCTATACACGGTGCGCCCCGAGCCGTCGACGGCACCGGGTCCATCGAGCAGCGCCATCATGGCTTGGCGCAAGGCTTCGCCGCGGGTGAGCGCCGGATCGGCGCGCTGACGCCGGAACAGGTCGGTGATCAGTTCGCGCGCCGAGGCCGAATGCACCGACCAGTTGGTGACAAGGAGCGCGCGGGTGCCGGCATAGAAGAACGCGCTGCCGAGCCCGGAGGCCGCTTCGGCGCCGGCGCCGGCGCCGGCAGCGGTGTTGCACGCGGAAAGAACCACCCAGTCAGCATCGAGCTTGAGCGCGAGAATCTTCTCCATGGTCAACAGCCCGTCGCCTTTCACGCCGGCGACTTCCGGCGCGGTCAGCGCCAAAGCCGGTTGCGTGAGCCCGTCGAGATCGCCGGGCACCAGCCCGTGCGTGGAGAAGGCGACGATCCGGTAATGGGCGAGATCGAGCGTCTCGACGTTCTGTTCGTTGGCGGCCTTGCCGAGGTAAAGCGCCTTGGCCGGATCGGCCTCGAGCGCTTCCGCCATCGAGAGCAATTCAAAACGGGTGTCGGGCAGTCGCGGCAGTATGCCTAATGTGGCGGCATCGTTTTCTTCGGTGTGCGGCGAGGCGCGCAGCCGCAGCGGAATGCCGCGCGTCACGTTTTCGGCGTCCGCACCCGCGGCCGAGGCAACGACTATCGGCGCTGCTTGTTCGCGCTCCGCTTCGGCGGCTTGATCGGCATTGAAATAAGGATCGCCGAAGCCGATCAGCTTGTCGCGCGCCGGCGAGCCGCGCGGCAGCCGCCGCAACGTGACAATTGCCGAAGCCGAGGGCACGACGGTGACGGCGTGACTGCGCGCGAGCCACGCGACATTGCGGTAGTTCGCGAACAGCGGCTTGGCGGCGGGATCGATCTGCGCCGGCGCGGTCGGCAATAGACTGAGCGGTAGTTCGCCCAGTGCCCCGTTGGTTGCGACGATCAAGCTTTTGGCCGGCTGCCACGCCGCTTCGACCGGTTTCAACAACAGCGTGTAAAGCTCGTAACCCAGCGCCACGTCGAACGGCGGAATTTCCGAGACCATGCTGACCTGCGGCTCGAGCGCCTGGCGCGGCCGGCGGACCTTGGCTTCCAGTTCGAGCGCGGTCGCCGGCACGCTGGCAAAGGCCACGTCGCCGTCCTTGGGCACCGCCCAGACGAAGCTCGCGTTCTGTCCGAAATAATAGGACAACAGCGCCTCGCCCGGCCGCAGCGCGTTCTTTATCTCGTCGACGTTTGGCGGCTTTGGATCGATCAGATCGGCATAGGACGGAAACCGCCGTTTGATATCCTGCTGCGCGGTTTTGCGGTCGGCGCGCAGCTTCTCGATCGCGGCACCGGTCGCGCGCACTGTCTGCTCATCGCGCTGATCGGACGGCAGAGCCAACAGATTGTTGAGCGTACCAAGCGCGGCGCTGATCTGTTTGCCGAGATTCTGCTCGTTGCGCACGAGTTCGGCGAGCGCGGAATCCTTCACCACCATGCGCGCGCTGGCGTCGGCCAAGGCCTTCTGCACGGAACGGCCGCGGATGGCGTCGGCGAGCGCGAATGTCTCGACGGCCACGTCGTTCGACTTGGTCGTGCTCTTGGCCGCGCCGCGGGCGAGCACGCCGATATAGGATTCGACGATCCGCTGCAGCCGCGCGCTGCGCGCGGCGACAACGGTCGGATCGTCTTCGTCGGCGTTCTCCCGCGACGCCGCCATCAGAACCGGGATCGCGATCTTGAATTCCCGGATCGCATCGGCATCGCGCCCGGCACGGGCATAACCGACCGCCAGCGTTCCGTGCGCCGCGGCGGTGTCGAAACTATTGGCGCCGGTGCGGATGGTTTGCTGCTTAAGGAGCGCGGTCGCCGCGGCAATGCCGGCCTCGACCTGGCCCGATGCATAGAGCGCGGCGATGCGCGAGCCGTTCAGCTCGAAGACTTCGCGTTGCTGCTGCGGCCATTGCGCCATCGCCTTGTCAAGCTGCGCATAGACCTCGCCGGCCTCCTTCATCTTTCGCTGCAGCGCCAGAATATTGCCGAGGCTGGAAAGAATCGCCGCGCTCTCCGGCGCTTCATCGGCGACGCCGATCGTGCGCAGCACATCGAGCGCGGAGCGACCGAGTTTTTCGGCCTCTTTGTAACGGCCTTGCTCGACCAAAATGCCGGCAAGCCCGATGATGAACGGCGGCGTCGCCGGATTGTACTTGCCCTGCGCTTTGAGAATGCCAAGGAGCGCGCGCCGCGCATCCGCTTCGGCGGCGCTTAACTTGCCCTGCTTTGCCTCATTGCGGGCGATCGACAGCAAATAGCCGTCGGCAATCTGCAGGAACTGCTCGCGCGGCGGCACCGGCGGATCGTAGCGCGGCAGATCCTTGACCGAGGCGCGCGCGAAGGCCTCGGCGCGCCGGTAGGCCGTCTCGGCATCGGCATATTGGCCACGCGCTTCGAAAATCAAAGCGCGAGCTGCGTCGGCATCCGCCTCCCAGTTATGGCCGTAGATGGGGTAGCTTGCGCGCCACTTCGGATTGGGACTGCCGCGCGCCTCCGAGACCATCGCCTCGGCGCGGCCGACATAGGCGTTCGCCTGGCTGACGTCGCCGATCGAGACCAGCATCTGCGCAATAAATCGCAGCGAAGCGATGACGGTGCCGCGGCGACCGGGCACGTCGCCTTCGCCGACCTGCACTTGCAGGATCGCTATTGCATCTTTCGGATTGCCGGTCGCTTTGTATTGCTGCGCGACCACGCGCCGGGTCCGCGCCAAGAACCGCAAATCCATGCCATGCTTGGCGATGTCGAGCGCCTGCAAGCCGTCCGCGAGCGCTTCTTTGTTGCGCGCAAGCAAAGCGCGCGCCGCGGCGCGATCAAATAAAAATTGCGCAAGCTTGGGCCCCGTCAAACCATTGGGCGACGCGTCTGCCGTCGCCTTGCGCTTGGCGATCTGCGTTTCGTCCGGCTTCTCGCTGTCGAGGATCGCGGTGATGTCGGCGATGGTGCGCGGCGGCGCGACGAAGGAGGTGCGAATTTCGAGCGGCGCGTCGGGAGCGGCCGCGGCGTCCTTTGGCGCGGACGGGGCGGCAACGCCGGCAGCCTGCTTCTGCTCGGCCGCCAAGACGCACGGGCGGACGAACACCGCACCGCAGGCCTGACGCGCCTTCTCCAGTTCGGGGCCGACCGCGCTTCGCGGATCACCGATTTTGCCGCGCACGCAGGCGCGCAACTGCTCCATATGCGCTTGCTTACACGACTCGATGATTTGCTAGTGCGAGGCGGCAAGCGCAGATGAAAAGGAAGCGATGATCGCGAGTGCGGCGCAGAACGCCGTTGCGAGGCCGCGGCACGCGTTGAGCCGGTCGGGCATACGTTTTCCCAGCACCAGGGCAAAGGGATACGTCTCACCCTAGGCTGAGTTTAGATGGTCGGGGCCCGAACAGCAAGATCACGGTGATCAAATAGATCCCGTCATTGCGAGCGAAAGCGAAGCAATCCAGGAAACCGGGTGGGAACCTGGATTGCTTCGTCGTCCGTTGGGGCTCCTCGCAATGACGACGCTGTTATTCAATAACTTTGTCGGCACGCAGCAGAAGCGATTCGGGAATCGTCAGATTGTAATCTTTGGCGACTTTGAGATTGACCCAAAGTTGAAATTTGCTCGGCTGCTCGACCGGAATGTCGGCCGGTTTTACGCCCTGCAAGAGTTTCACGAGCTGGCGGGCTACGATGTCCCGCCAAAGCTGCACAAGATTCGGGCCGTAGCCAATGAGCCCGCCAGCATCGGCCATATCGGGCCATTGATAGATCGCCGGCAGCCGGAGTGTCGCCGTACGCGACAGAATGATGTCGCGATTGATAAACAGCAGCGCCGAAGCCAACACGTTGATGGCTTGCGCGCCTGAATTCTTTGCTGCTTCGATTGCGTCTTCGACCTCGTCGCGCTTGCTGACGCGCTGGACCAAAATTTCGAGCCCTCGGCTGTGCCCGGCGTCCTGCAACATTTGAAGGTGCTGCGGCGAGATGCTGCCGGTGTCTGCGAGGATTGCCATTCGTTTGATGCCGGGCAGCGCCTCCATCAAGATTTCTTGGCGCTTGCCGTTCAATTCAGCGCTCAACAGACTCAGCCCGGTGGTATTGCCGCCGGGCCTAGCAAGCGAAGTGACAAAGCCCGATCCGACCATATCCTCAGCGACCGCCAGGATTGGAACGGTTTTTGTCGCGCGCCGCGCGGCCTGGACGGGTGGATCGCCCGCGGCAAAGACAACGTCCACATTGGCTTTGACGATTGCTGCCGCGTGTTCGGCAAGTTGGTCGCCCCGCAAGCCAAAACCGGCGTCGTCGATGATCAGATTTTGCCCGCTGACAAATCCGTCCGCTTTCACTCTCTCGACCAGGGCGTCAGTCCAGGCCGAGTGACGTGGGCTGAACTGCACATCGCCGAGGCGATAGATGCGGCCGGGCTCCTGCGCGCACGCGGCAAACGGCCAAGCCGCCGCCACGCTGGTCAGCGCGCCTAAAGAACGAACAAATTCCCGCCGTCCGATCTGAAACATAAATCGTATTCCAATGGGCCAGCAGAACCGTGCCGCCTTATGCCCTATTTTTCACGACGGCGTACACCATGACGCGAAGTCTTCTTACGTTTTTGTTGCCAACGTCCGACTGCGCTACGTCCCAACCTTGATCTCAGCCACAAGCCCGCGCAGCGCCGCGATCACGCTCAGCGGCACAATGCGCCCGGTGCGCGGATTCTCGGACGGGATGCCTTCGATCGCCATGGAGAAGCGCGCAGTGTCGGCGTCGACTTCGATGCGATGCGTGTTGCGCGTCAGCGCCGGATCGGCCCAGATTTCGAGCCGCGTCTTGTCCGGCCCGATGCCGGCGAGGCTGAGTGCGGCGGCGACATTGACATTGGCGGGGAAGCCGCGCGCGCCTTCGCGCGCGCTGCCGTCGAAGATTTTCATCGGCGCTTTGAGACCTTTGAGCGAAATGCCGCGCTCGATGAGATAAGGCGCGCCCTCAAGCCCGCTCGGTGGCTTGCGTGTCACCATGGTCACCGAATGGATCGTGCCTTCGGCAGCGGCGCGCACCGCGTCGAGGCCAAGGAGCGCGCCGGTCGGCGCGAGAATGCGCGCGCCGGTTTGTTTGGCGTGCTCCACCAGATCCCAATTGTCCAGAAGTTGCCCAACGCTGAGCGGCATGAAGATCTTGCCGCGCTCGATCACGGAGAGGCCAACGCTGCGGAACAATTGCGGCGGCAGGCATTCGATGACGATATCACACGTCTCCGCCAAAGCCTCGGCGGCCATGATCGGGATGCGTTCTCCGGCGCCGGGCAGATTACGCCGCGCCTTGTCGCGATCGCGCACCGCAACCGCGGCGAGGACGAGGCCGGGAATGCCCTCCTCCAGCCGGCGCGCTACGTTGAGGCCAACCGCCCCAAGGCCCGCTATTCCGACCTTCAATGCATTGCGCGGCACTGCGTATTCTCCAGGCTAGTGTCCCGATTCCGAAGTTCGCAAATGTTTACGGCGCCTCTCATGCGAACTTCGGAATCTAAGGGACACTAGTAAATTTATGACTCTAGTGTGGTTCTTAGATTTGAAGTTCCTATCCGAGTTACCCGCTTAATTGTAGGAACTTCAAATCCACCACACTAGCAGCCGAGCATCTAGCCGGATAAAGTCGGCGCCCACATTAACTCCTAGTGTCCCGATTCCGAAGTTCGCCACATTATCGGGCACGCTCTGGAGCGAACTTCGGAATCGAAAGGACACTAGCAAGTCTACGGTTGTAGTGTGGTTTTGGATTTGAAGTCCCTATAGGGAGCTTGCGGCAAGAATCATAGGAACTTCAAATCCACCACACTGGGCGCGCAGTTTATGACGCGCAACAGAGCTAAACGGTACGCCTCATGACCGAAGGCAACAAACGAGTTTTCATGACCAATATCAATCCGAACACGTTCACCACCCGTCCGGAGATCGAAGGCACATTCGGGGTCGTCACCGCGACGCATTGGATCGCCACCGCAGTCGGCATGGCGGTCTTGGAAAAGGGCGGCAATGCCTTCGACGCCGCCGTGGCTGCGGCGTTTACGCTGCAAGTGGTGGAGCCGCATCTCAACGGCCCCGGCGGCGATGTCCCGGCGATCGTTCACGATGTGCGGCGCGGCAAGACCGAGGTGATCTGCGGCCAGGGCGTGGCGCCGGCCGGCGCCACCATCGCCCATTACCGCAGCGAGGGACTCGATCTTGTTCCCGGCACCGGCCTTCTCGCCGCCGTGGTGCCCGGCACGTTCGAGACCTGGATGTTGCTTCTTCGCGATTACGGCACCATGTCCGTTGCCGAGGTGCTCGCGCCCGCGATCGGCTACGCCGAAAACGGCCATCCGCTCCTTGAACGCACCAACGCCACGATCGCGACCGTCGCCGCGATGTTCCGCGAACACTGGCCGACCTCGGCCGCCGTTTATCTGCCCAACAACGAAGTGCCGGCGGGCGGCTCGCTGTTCGCCAACAAGACGCTGGCGGCAACCTATCGCCGCATCATCAAAGAAGCCGAAAGCGCCGGCGGCGACCGCGTCGCGCAGATCGAGCGCGCGCGCCGGTCGTGGAGCCACGGCTTTGTTGCCGAAGCGATCGATCGTTTTTGCCGCACGCAAGAAGTCATGGACAGTAGCGGCAAGCGCCACCGCGGCGTGCTTACCGCCGACGACATGGCGCGCTGGGCGCCGCACATCGAAGCGTCGCTGACTTACAATTACAACCATTACACCGTGTGCAAGACCGGCCCATGGGGCCAAGGACCGGTGACGCTGCAGCAGCTCGCACTTCTGAAAGGATTTAATCTCGACGGCCTCGACCCGATCGGGGCCGATTTCATTCATCTCATCGTCGAAGCCTCGAAGCTTGCTTATGCCGACCGCGAGGCGTTCTACGGCGATCCTGATTTCGTCAAAGTGCCGATGCCGACGCTGTTGTCTGACGCCTACAATTCAGAGCGCCGCAAGCTGATCGGCGAGAGCGCCTCGCGCGAACTGCGCCCGGGCTCGATCGAAGGGTTCGGCGCCGTGGTCAAGATGCGCCGGGCGCCGGCGGAAATGGCGGCCGGCGTCGGCGAGCCGACCGTGGGCCGCATGGGCGCAAGCCGCGGCGACACCGTGCATTTCGACATCATCGATAAAGCCGGCAACATGATTTCGGCGACGCCGTCGGGCGGCTGGCTGCATTCTTCGCCGGTCATTCCCGAACTCGGCTTCTGCCTCGGCACTCGCGCCCAGATGTTCTGGCTCGAAGAGGGCCATCCCGCGGCGCTTGCGCCCGGCAAGCGGCCGCGCACCACGCTGTCACCGACGCTGGCGCTGCGCGACGGCGAGCCGTATCTGGGCTGGGGATCGCCGGGCGGCGACGGTCAAGATCAATGGATCACGCAGATGTTCTTGCGCCACGTGCATTGCGGCATGAACCTGCAAGAATCGATCGACGCGCCGGCCTGGCACTCCGAACATTTTCCAAGCTCGTTCTGGCCGCGCACGGCGCGCCCGGGCGTACTGGTGGTCGAAGGCCGCGTGCCGAAAAAGACCATCGCGGAACTCGAGCGCCGCGGCCACACCGTCGAGACCGGACCGGATTGGTCGGAAGGCCGGCTCACCGCCGCCGCGCGCGTTGGACCGCGCCGCCGCGCCGCCGCCAATGCACGCGGCATGCAGGGTTATGCGGCGGGGCGGTGAATTAGAGTGCGTGAAACAGAGTGACTATTCTCCGTCATCCTGAGGTGGCCGCCACGGTACTTAAAAAGTCTTCGACTTCGCTGCGCAGCTTCGCGGTGGCGTTTTCAACTTCTTCTAAAGCCACTAGCATGGTCTGCG